>JGI994J12354_10000235_pt1 | contig 54369 bp, 44 predicted proteins | sample IntmicLarv3ML3BL_FD_12354 | JGI IMG/M metagenome (IMG submission 12354) | reverse complement strand
CTGCCGTCGGCCATAAGGAAACCCCCATCGCGGGTCCAGGGGCATCATGCCCCTGGCGGGGTGGTCTGGAGGGGCAGCGCCCCTCCAGAAAAACTCACACCCTCACAACGCCCCTACCAATCAAAGGTCTGACGGAAGGCGACAGCCAGATCGTCCGCCGGGACGGAGAGGAGGGGTTTTCCCTGCCAGTGGATTACGAGGGCATCGCCTTCCACTGTGCCGATGCGGGCGCAGGCGGTATCGGCGTCAAAGAGGGATTCAAAGGCTTCTTTGTTTTCCGGGGCAACGGTTACGAGCAGGCGGCTGGCCGATTCGGAGTAGAGGAGTTCTTCTGCCGAAAGGTCGTCGCACACGGGCGCGCTGTCGAGGTTCAGGGTGGCCCCAAGGCGTCCGCCTATGCACATTTCCGCGACAGCCACGGCAAGACCGCCATCTGAAAGGTCGTGGCAGGCGGAAACAAGGCCCTGCCCGATGGCCGCATAGAGGGTATGGTAGCGGCCTTTGGCGGCCAGGGCGTCCACTTCGGGCACGGCCCCGCCATGCAGCCCGAGTTCCGAGGCAAGCTCGCTCCCGGCCAGTTCCGAACGGGTAAGGCCGAGCAGATAGAGGGCGTGACCTTCGGCCTTGAAATCCGAGGTGACGGCTTTGGCCGCGTCGTGCACCCGGCCGAGAACTGAAAAGAGCACGGTGGGCGGAATGGATATTTTTTCGCCGCCGCCCGTGTAGTCGTTCTTCATGGAATCCTTGCCGGAAACGCAGGGCAGGCCGTAGCTCAGGCAGAACTGTTCCAGGGCCTTGTTCGCCCGCACCAGTTGGGCCATTTTGTATTCGCCATCGGGTGTTTTTTCCGACTGCACCGGGTCGCACCAGCAGAAGTTGTCCACCCCGGCGAGCAGGGCCGGGTCGGCCCCGACGGAAACGGCGTTTCGCACGGCCTCGTCAATGGCGTTGGCCATCATCCAGTAGGTGTCGGCATCGCTGAACTTCGGGCAGATGCCGTGGGAAAGCACTATACCGCCCGGTTCGTGCAGCAGGGGTCGCATGACGCCCGCATCGGCCGGGCCGTCGCGCTTCACGCCCACCAGGGGCTTGATCACACTGCCGCCCTTGACCTCGTGGTCATACTGCCGGATGAGGTATTCCTTGCTGCAAATGTTGAGGCGCGAAAGCATTTTTTTCAGCAGTCCGGCCTGTTGTGAAGCGGAATTGCCGATGATTTCGCCGAGCTTGGCGGCAGAACCGTCTTTGTGGCGCAGGCCCCCATTGCGGAGGGGGCCGTGGGCGTAGGCGGCTGGCCGTTCCCAGCGGGCCGCAAGGCGCATCTGGGGGTTGCCGTCGTGCATGAAGCTCATGGGCAGACAGGCCACGGGCCGACCAGCGTACAGCACGTGGAAGAAGCCGCTGTCGGTGTATTCGCCAAGGTTTGCCGCTTCCACGTCCATGGATTTGGCAAGGGCCATGAATTCCTGCAGGTGGTTTTGCGGCACGGCAAAGGTCATGCGTTCCTGGGCTTCGGAAAGAAGGATTTCCCAGGGGCGCAGCCCGTCATACTTCAGGGGGGCTCTGGAAAGATCCATGCGGCACCCGCCCGTGTCTTCGGCCATTTCACCCACTGAAGAGGAAAGGCCGCCCGCGCCGTTGTCGGTAATGGCGTTGTACAGCCCGAGGTCGCGGGCGCGCAGCATGAAGTCGTAGAGTTTGCGCTGGGTGATGGGGTCGCCAATCTGCACGGCAGTGGCCGGCGAGCCTTCGTGCAATTCTTCTGAAGAGAAGGTCGCGCCGTGAATGCCGTCCTTGCCGATGCGCCCGCCTGCCATGACCACGGCATCGCCAACCAGGGCCTTTTTGGCATGGCCGGGCCGTCCGGCCACCAGGCGGGGAATGAGGCCCACGGTGCCGCAGTATACCAGGGGCTTGCCGAGATAGCGTTCATCAAAGACCACGGAGCCGTTCACCGTGGGCACGCCCGACTTGTTGCCGCCATGTTCCACCCCTTCGCGCACCCCTTCCATAACGCGGCGCGGGTGCAGCAGGCGCGGGGGCAGTTCCCCCTCGTAGAAGGGCGAGGCAAAGCAGAACACATCGGTGTTGCACACCAGATTCGCGCCAAGGCCGGTGCCCATGGGGTCGCGGTTGACGCCCACAATGCCGGTAAGCGCACCGCCGTACGGGTCGAGGGCCGAGGGTGAATTGTGGGTTTCCACCTTGATGCACACGTCGTGGGTATCGCAAAAGGCCACCACCCCGGCATTGTCCTTGAACACCGAGCGGCAGAAATCGTTCTCGCCCATGCGCTTGCGCAGGGTGGCCGTGGAAGCCTGAATGCAGGTTTTGTACAGGCTGTTGATGGTTTCGCGCCTGCCGGTTTCCGTGTTTTCATAGTCCACGCAGGCGGAAAAAATCTTGTGCTTGCAATGCTCCGACCAGGTCTGGGCCAGCACTTCTAGCTCGGCGTCGGTGGGTTCCGGGCCAAGGCCGTAAGCCTTTCGCGCTTCCCGCACGGCTGGCAGGGCATAGTGCGCCTTGATGGCGTGCATTTCTTCAAGGGAAAGGGCCAGGGTATTTTCCCGGCTGTAGCGCAAGAGGTCGTCGTCGGTCATGGTGGAAACCGGAATGGCGTCCACCTGGTCGCTGGCCGCGCCGGTCACCTTGGCGGGCACGGGCGCAAAGCCCGGTTCGCGCTGCCACTCGGCCCCGCTCTTGATGCTGTAGCGCTGGATAAGGTCGTTTGCCAGCAGGTCTCTGGCAATGCTTTCGGCCTCTTCGCGTAAAACCGCGCCCTTCAGGGCGTACTGGGTCACGGTGTACACCGCGAAGTCACGGGGCCGCCCCAGCACAAGGGCCAGGGTGTCACGCGCGGTACGGGCCTCGTTGTCGGTAACGCCGGGCCTGAAACCCACCTCGAGCATCCAGGCGGTTCCCTCTTCCGCCGGAAAGGGAGCAAGGGAGGCTTCCTGCAACACCGGGTCATGCAGGGCCGCCCCGGCAAAGGCCCTGTGCAGTTCCGCCTCGGAAATTCCTTCTATTATAAAGGTTTTGCTCTGCCGCACATCGTCTACGGCTATGCCGAGAGCCGCCCTGATTTTCACGGCAACATTGCGCCCAACGCAGTCGTCCAGTGCCGGGCGGGGGCGGACATGAAGGGTGTACAGCATTATTTTCTCCTGTATGATAATCATAAATCCATTATTTTTCACGGGTTACTATATAGGCTGCCATTTCGGCAAGCAAGGTCTTTTCCCTGCCTTCGGGCAGCCCGGCAAGGGCCTTTGCGGCCTTTGCCGTGTGTTCTCGGGCCATGGCCCTGGTCTGGTCGGCAAAGCCCCTTTCCATGATGGCGGCGCACACCGCGTCCGCCAGATCGCGGCTGACCGCGCCTGCGGCAAAGGCCGCCTGAAAGCGTTCCCGTTCTTCCCCTGCCAGCGAATCCATGTACAGAAGCAGGGGAGGGGTGATCTTCCCTTCCAGAATATCGCCGCCCGAGGGCTTGCCCGTCACCTGGGCCGGGGCCACATCCAGGGCGTCGTCCACAAGCTGGAAGGCAATGCCCAGTTCCAGCCCGAAGGTGGCACAGGCCGCGATGTCGGCCTCGCTCCCTCCGGCGTAGATGGCCCCAAGGGCGCAGGAAGTACGCAGCAGCCACGCGGTTTTCCCGGTGATGGTGGAAAGGTAGCCCTCGTAGGGCAGGCTGGTGTCGCGCAGGGAGGCCATTTCTTCCATCTGGCCCTCGGCGGTTTTCATGACCGCCCCGGAAAGGGAGGCCGTAAGCCGGACATCATCAAACTCCGCCACAACAGACAGGGCCTTTGCCAGCATGAGATCGCCCGAAAGAATGACCCGCGTCTGGTCAAAGCAGGTATGGGCCGCCGGTTTTCCGCGTCTCAAAAGGGCGTTGTCCATGATATCGTCGTGCAGCAGGGTGGCGGCGTGCAGTATTTCAATGGAACAGCCAAGCCTGTAGAGGGCCTCTTTTTCGCACCCGAGAGCCCGCCCGCACATGAGGGTGAGCACGGGCCGCAACCGCTTGCCCCCGGCCTCGAACACATGGCGGGCCACAGGCCGGGCCAGGGGGGGCAACTCTTCCACAAGGGCCGACATGGCAGCATTGATGGGCGCCTGTTCCTGTTGCACATAGTCTTTTATGTTCATACAATTCCTTTCGGAAGTTTTCTGCCGCAGGGCTTACAGCCGCCAGCAGGAAAACCCTTCCGCCTCAAGGGCCTTTCTGTCCAGAAGGCTCTTGATGTCCAGCAGAATGGGCGTTTTCGCCGGGGTGAAGCGGGCCTTCAATTCGGCAGGGGAGAATTGCAGATAGGCTTCGTGGCCCACAGCAAGAATGATGGCGTCCAGGCCGCGCATTTCCTCAAGGGGCGAGAGGGTGAGGCCGTACTCTTCACGGGCTTCGGCAGGATCGGCCAGGGGGTCGTGCACAAGAACCTGAACCCCAAATTCGGCAAGTTCACGGTAAATGTCCACAACGCGGGTGTTGCGCAAATCGGGCACATTTTCCTTGAACGTCAGGCCGAAAAGCCCCACCCTGGCATCCAGCACCCGCCGGTTGGCGGCAATGATCATCTTGACGCATTTTTCCGCCACATACTTGCCCATGGTATCGTTGATACGGCGGCCGGCAAGGATGACCTGCGGGTGGTAGCCCGCCTCTTCGGCCTTGTAGGTAAGGTAGTAGGGGTCAACGCCAATGCAGTGCCCGCCCACAAGGCCGGGCCGGAAGGGCAGGAAATTCCACTTGGTGCCCGCGGCTTCCAGCACCTCAAGGGTGTCAATGCCCAGCCTGTCGAAGATGAGGGCCAACTCGTTCATGAGGGCGATATTCAGGTCGCGCTGGGTATTTTCAATGACCTTGGCCGCTTCTGCCACGCGAATGGAGGGCGCGGCATAGGTTCCGGCCGAGGTTACCGCCCCGTACACCGCTTCCAGAAGGCGCGTGGTTTCGGGGGTGCTGCCGGAAACCACCTTGATTATCTTGTCAACCGTATGCACCTTGTCGCCGGGGTTGATTCGCTCGGGCGAATAGCCCACGGTAAAGTCGCGGCCGTAGACAAGGCCGGATTCCCGCTCGAGAATGGGCACGCAGAAGTCTTCGGTCACGCCGGGGTATACGGTGGATTCGTACACAACCACGCTGCCCCTGGAAAGGTTTTTTCCCACTGTTTCAGAGGCCTTGCGTACAGGGGTGAGGTCCGGGTTCCTGTGGCTGTCTATGGGCGTTGGCACAGCCACAATGATGAGGGAGGCGTTTTTCAGGTCTGGGGGGTCGGCCGAAAATTCCACGGTTGCGGCGGCAAGGGTTTCCCCCGTCACTTCGCCCGTGCGGTCATGGCCCCTTTTCAGTTCCTCTATGCGCCCCCGGTTGATGTCAAAGCCAAGAACCGCGAAATGGCGGGCCAGCCCCACGGCAAGGGGAAGGCCCACATATCCAAGCCCCACCACCGCTATGCGCTGCTGTTTTTGGGAAATGCTCTCAATGGTTACCATGATTATCCTGAAGCGTAATAAATTTTCGAAAAAGGGGCGCGCCAAAGATCAGCGTTTTCTGCCTGTGTGAATACAGACTATGCCCGCCGTGTACCGCGAAAAAACACTATCGGAAAACCCTGCGGCGGCAAATTCTTCCGCCAGTTCTTCGGCAGAGGGAAAGGCGGCAATGGTTTCGGCAAGGTATTGATACGCTCCCTTGTCTTTGGAAACCAGCCTGCCAATCAGGGGCATGACCCTGGCAAGATACCAGTTGTACACCCCGAAGAGGATGCGGTCGCGGGCACTGCCAAATTCGAGAACAGCCAGCATTCCGCCCGGTTTCAGCACCCTGGCCGCCTCGGCAAGGGCCAGGCTGCGGGGCTTGAAATTTCGCAGGCCAAAGGCCACGGTTATGGCGTCTATGGAACTGTCGGGCAGGGGCAGGGCGCAGGCGTCGCCCGCCAGCAGGGAAATGTTCGGGTACAGGGCAATTTTTTTCCGCCCGGCACTGAGCATGGTCGGGCAGAAGTCGGCGGCCAGGATACGGCTTTCCGGGTGACGCCGAACCAGTTCCACCGTCACCTCAAGGGTTCCTGCCGCAAGGTCGAGTATCACGGCATCGGCATGAGCGGTTGCGGGGAGAACCGCGTCGGCAAGGCTTTTGCGCCACAGGGCGTCAAAGCCAAGGCTGAAAATGCGGTTCATTATGTCATAGATACCCGCTATGCTGGTGAAAAGGCCCTGCACCCTTCTGGCGTGGCCCGTATCGGGCGCGATTGCAGAGGGTTCGGCGCACGGTTCTTCTGGCCCCTGCCCCCGGCTATTTTTCTCCATGGCTCCCTCTTGCGGCAGGGGTTGACGCGCTTTTTCCATCGGAAAGAGGTTTTGTTATTGTTTCCAGAACCATATTGTATACAGCGGGAAATATCTGATCGAAGTTCGCCGGGGAAATTCGCCCGGTTTCGATAAATTTGACAATGATTTCCTTGGTTACCTGCAAGGCTTCTTTGGCGTCCTTTTCCATGGCGCAACCCCTGTTGTTTTTTGTACGGCGCAGTTTTTCTGCCAGTTGGTAAAAGTAAGGTGATAGGGCGGCTCTGTCAATTACACTCTTTTTTCCGGTGTTGGGCCCTTTTGCCGTAATGCTTCGTCAGGCTTCGTTTTTGCCTTGGTCGAGGGCCTGTTCTCGCAAAGGTCTTTTTGCCTTGAGCGAGAGCCTGTTCCCACAAAGGTCTTTTTGCCCTCCGATGCAACCCGCCCGCTGATACTCTGCCCGGAAAAGGCGAATGCTTCTTTCTGCGGAAAAAACTTTGCAATCTTGCACAGCCAGTGTATAGTAAATTATTGAGTTAGACAGTTTTTTTTGGAAAATTATAAAGTTTATTGGCTCTATTGCCGATTCATCCTGCGATGGTTTCGACAACGATTTTTGAGTACATCTTCACAAAGACGCATTATCAGGAGTTCCCGTCATGAAATTACTCTTCAAGCTGCTGGTCCCCATTATCGTGCTTATTACGCTTCTGCTGGGCGCAAGCATCTATACCTCGTCCACTACGGCTTCAAAGGCCCTGCATGACAGCATAGAGGGCAACCTGCAAGGGCAGGTCGAAGCTCTGGCGCGATCCACAGACCAGATTGTGCGTACCTCCTTTGACGATGCCCAGCGCATAGCCCATACGCCGGCCATCGTGGAACTTGCCCTGTCAGCGCTGCAGAACAAGGATGACCTTGAGAAGCTTCACGGCGAGCTGGTCCGGCTCAACGATTCCTATAAATTTTTCGCCATCGTTGCCTTTGCAGACACCAAGGGCAATGTGCTGGCCGCCTCTGCCCGCGAGCTTGAGGGCAGCAATATTGCCGGGGTTCCCTATTACGACAAGGCCCTTTCCGGCACGCCTTCGGTTTCGGAAATTTACCAGCACAGCATTCTGAAAGTGCCCTTTATGGGCTTTGCCTCACCCATGGTGGTCAATAACAAGATCATCGGCGTCATCTGCGGCGGCCTTGACGTGAGCGCCTATTTTGAATCGGCCGTCAAGCCCGTGCAGGTGGCCCAGACAGGCCGGGCCTTTGTACTGAACCCCCGAGGGCAGATAGTGGTTCATCCGGACAAGACCCGCCTGTTCCGCGACGATTTGGGTTCCAGCCCGGAATTGCGGAAGATTGCGGCCAGGAATGAGAGTCATATGTTTTCCTATGTTGCCACCAACGGTGCAAAAACCATCGGCTATGCCATTCACTCCAAGCTCTCTCCCATGACCCTGGTGGTCGCGGTGAACGAGGGAGAGGTTTTTGCCCCCATAGACGAGCTTCTGAAAATCTCCCTCTTCCTGCTGATCGGGGCCATCATTCTCGGCAGTGTTCTGGTCTTTTTGCTTGTGCTGCCCATTGTCCGCTCTCTCATCAAGGGAATGCGCTTTGCTGAAGATGTTGCCAGGGGCAAGCTCGACAGCATCCTTGACGTGCACCGCAAGGACGAACTCGGCAACCTGAGCGAGGCCCTTCGCACCATACCCAAAGCCCTCTCTTCCATAACGGACGAATTCACCACCCTGAAAACGCGGGTTACCTCGGGCGAGGCCATGGCCAAGGCCGATTCCTCAAAGTATTCTGGCGACTTTGCCACCCTTGTTTCCGGCACCAATTCCGTTCTTGAGCAGTACCAGAAAATTCTTGAAAACCTCACCTCGCCCGTGGTTATTCTGAATGATCAGATGAAAATAACCTATATGAACGCCTCGGCCTGCGCCATGGCGGGTTCACAGGGCCTTGGCAGAACCTGCAAGGAGGTAATGAACTTCGAGGATGACGGAAGCCCGGGCAGCGCCCTAGCCCTTGCCAGAAAAACCCTGAAAACCGAAGAAGCCGAAACCATTGCCCACCCCCTTGGCAAGACTCTGGACGTCAAGTACACGGCCATACCCTTTACTGACGAAACCGGCAGGCTCAGCTTCCTCGTGCAGCTTATAACCGACCTTACGGCTATCAAGGGCGCCCATCGCACCATGGCCGCCCTGGCCAACGAGGCCACGGACATATCAAACAGGGTCGCCACGGCCTCGGAACAGCTTTCCGCCCAGGTGGAAGAGGTGAATAACGGCACGGAAGTGCAGCGTGACCGCATTGCCTCCACCGCCACGGCCATGGAAGAAATGAATTCCACCGTGCTTGAGGTGGCAAGAAACGCGGGTCAGGCCAGCGAACAGGCCAACGCCACCCGCATGAAGGCGGAAGAGGGGGCGCGCATTGTCGATCGCGTGGTTGAGGCCATCAACCAGGTGAACGCTGTGGCCCATTCCCTTGAATCCAACATGCAGGAACTTGGCCACCAGGCCGAATCCATCGGCAGCGTCATGGGCGTTATTTCCGACATTGCCGACCAGACCAACCTGCTGGCCCTGAACGCGGCCATTGAGGCGGCCCGCGCTGGCGAGGCTGGCCGGGGCTTTGCCGTTGTTGCTGACGAGGTACGCAAACTGGCGGAAAAGACCATGGGCGCCACCAGCGAGGTGGGCGGCAATATTCGCGGCATTCAGGCCACGGCGGCCACCAATATGCGCAGTGTTGCCGAGGCGGCCGAAAAGGTGGCCCAGGCCACCCTGCTGGCCGGAACCTCTGGCGAGGCCCTTGGAGAAATTCTGCATTTTGCCGATTCCAACTCGGCCCTCATTGCCAGTATAGCAACAGCAGCGGAAGAACAGTCTTCCACCTCGGAAGAAATCAACCGTTCGATAGACGAGGTAAACCGCATTGCCAACGAAACCGCCCTTGGCATGTCGGAATCTGCCTCTGCCGTACAGGAACTTTCCCATCTGGCCCAGGAACTGCGCCAGTTGCTGCTCAAGCTGGGATAACAGGAAGCCCGCCCCTGGGGCCGCATGAAAAAAAAGCGCGAGGGCATTCCGACTGCGGAATGCCCTCGCGCTTTTTTTTCAACTATTTTCAATGATTCTGAACGCGCCCATTATCTGGCAGGCAGTGCCGCCTTCTTCCCATCATACAACCAGCCCTTGAGAATGAGCAGGGCCTGATCCATGTTCTGTTCGCTCAGTTGCAGGGCATGGGCCTTCACTTCTTCAAAACCTTCAAGGCCTGCGCTTAATTCAGCGGCTTCAAGTTCCATGGCCGCCTCTTTCGCCTCTTCAATGGCCAGCATTTCTTCAGGCTGGGGCAGCCCCTCAAGGCCTTCAAGCATCTTGCCTTCCACCTTGGGCCGGATAAGGGCCAGCACCACCGGGCGAACCACCAGAAGCAGAAAGAGGAAGACCAGCAGCACGTTCATGAGCGGCTTGCCAAATCGCGCCACGTAATCGCCAATGATGGCGTCAATGGGGTCTTTGGTTTCCCCTTCAAGGCTGTTGGTGCCAAAGGACATGCTGCTCACTTCAATGGTGTCTCCACGGGCGGAATTGAAGCCCACGGCATTGGCGACCAGTTCGCGGATACGGGCAATTTCTTCATCGGAACGCGGGGAAAATACCTTTTTGCCCTCGGCGTTTGTGGTGTAGAGGCCGTCAACCACCACAGCCACGGTCAGACGGTCGATGCCGCCCACGTTCGAGACAATATTGTACTCTTCCCTGTTGATTTCAAAGTTGGTGGTGCGCTGCTCGCGGTTGCCGCTCTGGTTGCTGGAACTGCCGGAAAACCCGTCGCCCCGGAAGTTGGGGTCTGGCACACCGCCGCCAATGTTGCCCTGGCCCTGGGTGCTTTCTTCGCTGCGCTGCTCCGAGCGGACAACGGTTTTTTCCGGGTCGAAGAGTTCGCGGCGAATGGTGGTCTGGCTGAAATCAAGCTCGGCATTGACCTTGGCAATAACGTGCTCCGGGCCGAGAATGGGCATGAGCAGTTCCTCAATGCGGCGCTCAAGATTTTTTTGCACGGCCTGCTTGTGTTCAAGCTGTGTTTTGCTCATGCCGAAGAGAGAGCTTTGCTGGTCTGGCTCAAAGAGCACATTGCCCATGGTGTCGGCCACGGAAACGCGGTCTTTTTCAAGCCCGGCCACCGAAAGGGTGACAAGGTTGATAATGGCCATCACGTCTTCATGTTTCATTTCGGCCTTGGGCGCGAGCTTCAAAAGCACGGATGCCGAAGGAGACTGCATCTCTTCAATGAACAGACTGCGACGGGGAATGACCAGATGAACCCGCGCGTTGTCCACACTGGGAAACTGCATTATGGTGCGGCCAAGCTCGCCCTCAAGGGCGCGGCGGTAATTGAGCTGCTGCACGAAGTCGGTTTGCCCCACCTTCAGTTCGTCAAAAATTTCAAAGCCTATGCCCTGGCCGGTGAGAATGTTCTGCCCGGCAATGGCTATGCGAAGCTGGTGAACCCTGTCTGCGGGCACCATGATGACACGGCCCTCCTGCTCCAGGTGGAAGGGAACCTGTTCTTTTTCAAGGGTCTGAATGACTCTGTTGGCGTCTTCCTTGCCGATGTTGGCATAAAGGACATCATATTCGGTCTGGTTCAGCCAGAGCATGAGGCCGATGAACATGCCCATGACCGCAAGGGCGGCACCGCCTATAAGTACGCGCTGGGTAAAGGATATCTTTTCCCAGAGCCCCTTGAGCATGTTCAGGGCGTTGTTCAGGATGTCTTTCATGGTGTCCTCCGGCACTCGGCCCGCCAGGGGCCAGGAAAACGGGTTACAGGGGTGATTCGGCGTTTATTTTCTACAAGCATTCCGCATCAGACCGATTCGGAAGCGGAGTATTCTTTCTCATGACGTCCGCCCTTTCGAGCCAGAACGCCCTTCGCGGGAGCGGATTTTGTTCTCTGACAAGGCCAAAAGTATTTTTGCGAAGGGAGTGTACTCTTCTCGTACTCGACCTGAGGAAAAAAACTTTACAACGCCGTCAGAGGGCAAAAGACGCCCCGCGCTAGAATTGCAACCTGGTCAGTTCTTTATAGGCTTCTATGGCCTTGTTGCGCACCGCCGAGGTCATTTCCATGGCTATGCTGGCCTTTTGCATGGTTATCATCAATTCATGCACATTGGTATTTTCGCCAGAGGCAAAGGACATGATCATATTGTTCTTTTCTGTTTGCATGTTGTTCACCTTCACCAGCGAGTCTTTCAATACCTCGGTAAATTCCCTGGCAACCGGCTGCGGCTGGTGGGAAATATTTTTTTCGACTTTTTTGAAGTTGCCAAGGGCGTTTGTGTATGCCCGCAACCCTACAGACTGAATGCTCATGGGGTACATCCTTGGGGAAAGCTGTATCAGCGGTTAATTTCCAACGCCTTCGTGTACATGTTCTTTATGGTGTCCACGGCTGTCACGTTGGCTTCATAGCCGCGCTGCACGGTCATAAGGCTTGCCATTTCTTCCACCACGTTGATATCCGGGTAGGCCACATAGCCCTCTTCATCGGCATCGGGGTGGCCGGGCTCATACACCATCTTGTTCGGGCGCTTGTCTATGGCGATATACTGCACATTCACGCCCTTGACTTCGCGGTCAAGCTCGCTTCGCATGTTTTTGCTGAAGGGGTGGTCAACCTCGGTGGGCACCAGCACCACGCTGCGCCTTCTGTAGGGGCCGCCTTCCACGGTGCGGGTGGTTTTCGCGTTGGCAAGGTTCATGGAAATAATGTTCATGTGGGTGCGCTCTGCGGTCAGGGCAGAGGCGCTGATGTCAAAGGCTGTCATGAAGTCCATTACTTCTGCCCTTCCTGTATGTATTTTTTCAGGCCCTCAAAGTTGCTGCGCATAACCGAAGTGAGGGTTGAATAGGTCAGGTTGGTTTTGGCGAGGGTGGCCATTTCCTTGTCAAGGTTCACCCGGTCTTCGCCGTGAATAACGCGCGGCCGGAAATTTTTTGACCATTCTGGCCCGAACCCCTCCACATTGAATTCGTGGGGCATGTGCCCGTCGTCCGTGCGGCTCATTTTCCCTTTGGAATCAAGGTCCAGGGCCGCCTGCAGCTCTTTTTCAAAGTCCAGCCGTTTGGCCATGTAGCCCGGCGTCTTGATGTTCGCCAGGTTTCCGGTGACGACATTTTGACGTTGAAGCTGCATGTCCAGCACCCTTCCGACTACCTGGATGTGTTGTGAAAACAGGCTTTTCATGCAGGATCCTCCGTAAGTTTTTTTGACAGGGCAATTTTTGCCCACTGGTTGCGCGGTTTATAAGCAAGGATTGTTCCAATCGTTTAATATGCTGAAATAAAACAATAAAGCTGCAAATTCCGGCCTGTTCCTGTCGGCATTTTGAAGCCTTTTCATTTTGGCACACCCTTTGCAAAACAGAAGGCCAACGCCGCTCCGCGCCACAATACTTTCTACGGGCGGCAAAACTTTCTGCCTGAAATCAGGTGTACTTATGGAGGGGAACATCATGGGTAACGCTATTGACTACGAAATCAACAAGGAACTCGGCGAATGCTATCTGTTCATGGGAGAATACGCAAAGGCCCGTGAATATTACGAAAAAGCCGTTGCCAGCGATCAGGAAAAGGCTGACCCGCACATGGGCCTTGCCGCCATTGCCCTGAACGAGGGCGACCTGCACACCGCGCTCTCTCACTACAGCAAGGCAAATTCCATTGCCCCTTCTGACAAGACCCTTGCGGGCATGGGCATGGTGGAAATGGAAATGGGCAACCACGAAGACGCCTTTGGACATTTCAGAGATTCCCTTGCCAACAGCCCGGCGAACATGGTTTCCATCAACGGCCTTGTTCAGCTCGGATATTTCCTTGAGCGCCTTGAAGAGGTTGTGCCTTTCCTTGAAATGGCCGTGGAAACCGAAGAAGGTGGAACCGAGGCTGTGCGGTACACCCTGGCAGGGTGCTATACTTCCCTTGGTCGCGAAGCCGACGCCAAAAAGCAGCTTGAAGTGCTGCTTGGGGCGAACCCGGCAAACGACGAAGCGAGACAACTTTACGCCCGCTTTGCGGCGTAAAGGGTACGTTCCGGGCATGTTGCCCGGCGTACCACAATCCCCCCCGTACGATTTCCCGGCCTCTAGCTGGCGCGAGGGGCCGGGAAGTCACTGACCCGGCAAGGGGGACGGCAATGTTTGCCTTTGGCAAAATGGATGTTGCAGAAGGCTCGTAAAAATGCCGAAAAAAAGGAGGCACACTCGTGTTTGTGTGCAAAGGGTAACAGCCGCTTTTATGGATGAAAGCGGCTGTTCGCTTTTTTTTTGCGGAGCCTTTTGCCCTCTGGCTTTGTCAGGCGGCGGTTTTGCTCGGCGGGCAGGCCCGAAGAGGCCAGCCGCACCTCGTAAAACCTTGCCCTTCGCGCCAGAGAACAACAATCTCCGCAAAAAGGGAATCCGCTTATACTGCCCCCCGGACAATCCCCTTTCCCCCGCCCGGAGGGCACCCAATTAAGCAAGGTGTACAAGCTCCATCAGTTTGCACAACCTCCACCAAAAAAATGATCTCCCCTCTCCTCCAACCTTGAAGCTTCCGACAACTCCGCGTATAACCAACGCACTGTCACCTCAAGAAAAGGAACTCATGCCCAAGCGCCGCACTGCCAGACGTAGCGGAATAGCCCGCCTTGGCCCGGCTCTGTTCAAGCGCCTGGCCCTTTGCGTATTTGTTCTGCTTTTCGGCACGGGCTCGTTTTTTTTCCTTGGCGGAAAGGTGGTGCTGGTACACGATGGAGACACCTTTACGGTTCTGACAGAGCGGGGAGAACGGAAAAAAATTCGCCTCTATGGGGTGGACAGCCCGGAATGGCATCAGTCGGGCGGGCAAGCGGCCACACAGTTTGCCCGATCGCTGGCCTTTCTTGAAGAAGTGCAGATTTCCAGGGTGGAGACAGACCGCTATGGACGCGATGTGGCCATTCTCCGCCTGAAAAACGGGCGCACCCTCAATGAGGAAATGGTCAAGGCCGGGCACGCCTGGGTGTATACCCGCTACTGCGACAGGCCGGAATGCGTGGTCTGGAAGGGGTATGAGGCCACTGCCAGAAAGGAGAGGCGCGGGCTGTGGAAGGAAGCAAGGCCTATTCCGCCGTGGCGCTGGCGCGACAACCGCAACAGGTGACGCCAGACAAAGCCTCACGGCACAATAGCCCAACACCAACTGATAGAGATATTTTATGCAATCCCGGAATGCCATACAGCTTCTCCCCCAGGCCCTGCAAAACCAGATAGCCGCAGGCGAGGTGGTGGAGCGCCCGGCCAGCGTGCTCAAGGAACTGGTGGAAAACAGCCTTGACGCCGGGGCCGAAGATATTGCCATAACCCTGGAAGATGGCGGCCAAACCCTTTTGTCCGTGCATGACAACGGCTTTGGCATGCCCGCTGACGAACTCGGGCTGGCCCTTACCCGCCATGCCACCAGCAAGGTGGCGAGCTTTGACGACCTTTTGCGTGTTGCCAGCTATGGTTTCCGGGGCGAGGCCCTGCCAAGCATCGCTTCTGTGGCTGCGGTGCGCATTGAAAGCGCCTTTTCACCGGGCTTTGCCGCCACGGGCCTTCGGAACGATGCCGGGGCTGCGGAGCCGGGCGCCTTTCTGGAGGTGACCTTTGGCGAAACCGCCCGTAGCGGGCCTGCCTCCATTCATCAGGGCACACGGGTCACTGTGCGCGACCTCTTTGCCAATGTGCCTGCCCGCCTCAAATTTTTGAAAACCCCGGCCACGGAATTGAAGCGCTGCCACGAGACCCTTGTGCGCCTTGCCCTTGTGCGCCCGGAATGCGCCTTTTCCGTGAAGGCCGGAAACAGGGAATCGCTGCGCCTGCCTGCCAATATGCATTTGCGCTCTCGCCTGCAACAGATCTGGCCGCCCCAGATAGCCGAGGCCATGGTGGAATTCCACAGCGCGCGGCACGGAATGACGGCCCACGGGCTGGCCTCCCTGCCCCAGTTCGCCCAGGCCAGGGGCGACAGGATTCTTCTGTATGTGAACAACCGCCCGGTAAACGACAAGCTCATTCTCCGGGCCGTGCGCGAGGCCTACAAGGGCAGGCTTACCTCGCGGGAATTTCCCCAGCTTGTGCTCTTCCTTGAAATGCCGCCCGATCTGGTGGACGTGAATGTGCATCCGGCCAAAACCGAGGTGCGCTTCCGCGAGGAAAGGGCTGTTTTCAGTACGGTTCTCTTTGCCCTGAACGAGGCTCTGGCCCGGCACCTTGCCTTTATGCCCCTTGCGCCAGACAGCCCGGAGGGGCACGAGGCCAGGGAACAGGCCTTTTCCGGCCCCCTGCCGCCCCTCCATACCGGGGCCGGGGAAGACAGGGAGCGCCCTGCTCCTTCGGAAAGACCCTGCCGTGCGGACGGATTCTGGGGCCGCTTTGATGCCCCGCGCATCATGGACGCGCCGGATTCTTCACGGGCAAGGGAAGAACCCCTTTTCCCTGCCTCTTCCAATTTTTCGGGTTCTGTCTCTTCCGGAATACGCCCCTCCTCCGTGCAGCAGGAAAGGCGGCCCTATGAGGCTGCGGAACCTGCCCAGGGCCAGCTTATGGAGGGCCTTGACCCTTCCGGGCCCCGTGCGGCCCTGATCAGAAACGGCTATCCTGTGGCGGCGGGTTCCCTTGTCTGCCTTGGGCAGGCCGAACGCACCTATCTGATTGTCCTGGAAGGAGAGGAACTGCTCCTGATTGATCAGCATGCCGCCCACGAACGGGTACTGCTCGAAACCATCCTGAAAAACAGCTACGAGGGGCAAAGCCAGCTTCTGGCCCTGCCGGAAGAATTTTCCCTGCACCCTGCCGAGTGGGAGCGCCTGCACGAACGCCTGCCAGACCTTGCCCGCCTTGGCTACACCCTTGAGCCGACGGGCGAGAGGCTTTCAGTGCGCGGGGTGCCGCCCCTGTTTTCCACGGCCCAGGCTGTGCAGGTGCTGCGCGACATTCTGGCAGACCGCATGGACGACATGGACGATCTGTTCCATTTCATGGCCTGCCGGGCTGCCATAAAAGCCGGGCAGATTCTTGCCGGGGACGAGGCCGCCGCCCTGCTGCGGCAATGGATGGACACGCCGAATTGCTATTTTTGCCCGCACGGGCGGCCCATTGTGCTTCGCCTTGGCCGCGACATGCTGGAAAAACTCTTCAAAAGACGCGCGCCCTGAACGTACACGGCAAAGGACCTTTGATGACGGAAAAGCCCCTGTTTCATGTGGCCTGCGGCATTATCTGGCAGGGAGAAACCTTTCTTGCGGCAGAGCGCCCGAAAGGGGAACCGCGAGGCGGGTACTGGGAATTTCCCGGTGGCAAGCGGGAACCGGGCGAAACCATACGCGAAACCCTCGTGCGCGAACTGCGCGAAGAGCTTGGCATAGAATGCCTTGAAATTGAAGACTATTGCTCGCTGAAGCACAGATACCGCGACATAGCGGTGACGCTCCATTTCATGCATGTGGTGCGGTTTGCAGGCCAGCCCGCCCCCATTCTGGGGCAAACCCTGCGCTGGGTCACAGTGGAAGAGGCCCGGGCCCTGCGCTTTCTGCCAGCGGATCTGCAAATTCTTGAAGGGCTTGCGCCGCCCGGAACCGACCAGCGGTAATTGTACGCACAGGGCCTGTTAACACAAGGGTCTTTTTGCCCCACCTACCGGGCCAGTGCCTCGGCAAAGGCCTTGACCACAAGGGGGAATTCCTCTTCCCTCAAGGTGCGCACATCAAGGCAGAGGGCGTCATCCACCACCCTGGCGACCAGGGGGACAGACCCGCGCAGCAGCTTCTGCCTGAGGGTTTCTGCGGCCATGCCCTCGACCTGCACCCGCACCATGAAGCCCGGCAGCCCGTGTTCGGGGAAGGAGCCGCCCCCCACAGCCGATTCCACCGGAACAACGGTCAGGGAAAGCCCCGCCCCTTTGACAGACCTGTTGGCCTGCCTTGACCCGGCCTTATCCCTTCCGGCCCCTGCCTCGGCTGCAGCCCCTTTTCCGCTTGCAGCGGCAGCCTGACCAAGCCGCGTTTTCAGGCCGCGCAGAAGTTTCGCGGCCTTTTTCCGCAGTTCGCCTTCGGTGGCGCAGATCATGGCAAGGGTGGGAATACGGAGAAGAGCAAGGGCCGGTTCCGCATACAGGCGCAGGGTGGCGGAAAGGGCCGCAAGGGTCATCTTGTCTGTGCGCAGGGCGCGGGCCAGAGGGTTCTTTTTCATCTGTTCAACATATTCCCTCTTTCCCGCGACAATGCCCGCCTGCGGCCCACCAAGCACCTTGTCGCCGCTGAAGGTGACTATATCTATTCCTTCGGCAACAAGCTGCTGCACCGTGGGCTCGTCGCAGGGCAGGTGATGCTGGCCCATCTGCGCGAAATCGCAGAAAAAGCCGCTGCCCATATCTTCAAACACCGGCAGGTTTTTCTCCCGCCCCAGGGCCACAAGCTCGGTGCGCGGGGTTTCGGCGTGAAAGCCCACCACCCGGTAATTGGAGGTATGCACCCGCATGAGGGCCACGGTCTGCTCGCCTATGGCGGCCCGGTAGTCGGCAATGTGGGTGCGGTTGGTGGTGCCCACCTCCCGCAAAATGGCTCCGCTTTTCGCCATGACATCGGGTATGCGGAAGCTGCCGCCGATTTCCACAAGCTGCCCCCGGGAAAGCACCACCTCGCCGCCCCGGCACAGGGTATCGAGCAGCAGAAAGACCGCAGCCGCATTATTGTTGACCACCATGGCCGCCTCCGCGCCCGTAAGGGAGCAGATGGCCCCTTCCACCAGACTGTGGCGGCTGCCGCGTTTGCCTGTTTCCAGGGTGAATTCAAGGTTTGAATAATTCCGCGCCGCCTCGGCCACTGCCTGCACTGCCTCTTCCGCCAGCAGGGAACGCCCGAGGTTGGTATGCACCACAACCCCGGAGCCATTGAGCACCCGACGCAGGCGGGGCCGGGTGAAGGCGCGCAAATGCTCCATCAGCCCCGGCACCAGGCGGTCTTTGGCAAGCTCTCCCTTCGCCGATATTTCGCCGCTGGCAATACCCTGGCGCAGGGCATCCTGAAAGGCCACCACCCCCCCCTTTATCAGGGCGCGCGGCACAGGCGCGCCATCAAGAAGGCAGACCGGAAGCAGGGGCGAATGGTTCTGAAGCGCACACGCTGCCGGGGCCTCCTTTTCGCACTGTTCAAACACGGCTTTCAGCAAAACATCGACAGAGGGAATGCTTCTATACAAAAGGGAGGTATCGGGCATGGTGTTTCCTGTTCCAGGGGCGGCGCTACACGCCGCCGGTTTGCCGCAGGCGGCGTTTTTCGCCAACGCGCATGGTCAGGCGCTGGGTATCAAAGTATTCCAGCAGGGCAATGCAGTATTTGCGGGAAAGGCCGGTCAGCTCGCGCAATTCTCCGGGGCCCAGGTCGTCCTTGTCCACGAACCAGGTTTTTACGGACTGGTGCAGAGAGACAAGGGCTGCCGGGGTGTAGTACATATTGTCCGCAACCTTGACGAGTTCCCCTTCGGTGAGCATGAGCTTGAGCGCGGGCTGGGCCGCCTTTTCGCTAATCCCCAGAGAATCGAGGGTTTCACGAAAATGGGGGGGCGCGATACCCGCCTTTTCGTGGATGGACAGAAGGGTGTCGCGCAGTTTCCGGTTGTCTTCGGTCATGGAAAGCTCGTGGCCGGGCAGGCGCACCATATCGCCCTCGGCCACAATGCTGCCCCTGGCCTCCATCTTGCCCAGCAGAAAATAGACCAGTCTGCCGGAAAGGCTGCGCCCCCAGCCCGAAAGAACGGCGTTTTTTGCCACCCCGCGCTTCATGGGCTCCCTTTTGTGGTAGTCGGCGAGCCAGAGCAGAAACCCTTCCTGCAACTCTTCCAGCGGGTGCGCGCCCACATAGCGGCGCTCTTCCTTGTCCACGCAAAAAACCCGCTGCATGGCGCCAAGGTGTTGCAGGGCCTTGTCCATGGTTTTTTCAGGAAAGTTGCACAGCACGCAAAGCTCGGCAAAGGTTGCGCCGCGCACCCCCTGCAACCCGAGCTGGGCTGCCAGATAGTCTTCACACAGGGCCGCGTCGGGCGGAAGGGCTTCAGCCTTCTTCCCCTTTTCCGGGGTTTGCGCATCACGGGTACCGCTCTCTTCGGGTCGGGCCGAGGGTGAAAAAACCTGTTCAAAAAAGTGCAGGTGTTCCATTTTTTCCTCGTAATCCGCCGCCTTTTTCCGCAGGGGCACAGGCAGGGGGCTTATCACCGACCCGCCGCCCACGGTACGCAGCGGGGAATAGGAGCGGATGACAAAGGTGTCGGCGAACATTCCGGCCATGGGTTCGGCAAAGCGCACCAGAGCGAGGGCGCTTTCCCCCGGCGGAATGGTGTCTCTTTCCAGAAACTGGATACGGGCCTGCACCTCCTTGGCCCCGTGGTGGAAATGCACTTCCATGCGCTGACGCAGGGCCCTGGGGGAAGAGGCAAGGCAGTGCAAACGCACAGTCCATACCCGTGAAAGGAACAGCCTGCCCGGCTGGGTGAGTACCTCGCCGCGCTCAATTTCCGCCACCTCAAGTTCGGGAAGGTTGACAGCCGTACGAAAACCCGCGCCCGTGCTGGTAACGGTTGCGCCATGGCGCTGAAGGCCGCGCACGCGGCTGGCCCTGCCCGAAGGCATGAGCACAAGGGTTTGCCCCACGCTGAAACTGCCCGTGACCAGGGTGCCGGTTACCACAGTGCCGTGCCCCGGCAGGGAGAAGACCCGGTCAACAGGCAGGCGGGGCACGTCGCTCTTGCGCGTGGCCTCAATGCTTTGGGCCAGTGCGGCAATGCCGTGGCGCAGGGCCAGAAGGCCTTCCGGGTCATGGATACTTACCGTGAACACCGGGGCGCCTTCGAGAAAGCTGCCGCGCAAAAAGGCCGTCACGTCTTCCTGCACCAGGGCCAGCCATTCTTCGTCCACAAGGTCGGACTTTGTCAGAACCACAAGGCCACGGCGAATGCCGAGCAGGGAACATATTTCAAGGTGTTCGCGGGTTTGGGGCATAACCCCCTCGTCTGCCGCAATGACCAGGGCAACAAAGTCTATGCCCGCTGTGCCGGCCACCATGTTTTTTATGAATTTTTCGTGGCCCGGAACGTCAATGACCGAAAGGGAACCGCCGTCGGGCAGGGGCAGGGAGGCAAAGCCAAGCTCAATGGTGATGCCGCGTTTTTTCTCCTCTTGCAGCCGGTCGCAGTCCGTGCCTGTGAGCGCTTTTACAAGAGAGGTTTTTCCGTGGTCTATGTGTCCGGCTGTTCCCATAACGACAGGCATGGCGGCTCCGGCAGAAAGGGGTTTGGCAGACAGGGGGCCTGCGCTGCGGGTTTGGCGAAAAACGGTGGGCTTTCTTCAAAATAGCGAAGAGTGGGCTTTTCGTCCAGACCTTCCGAGGCAGAATAGCCCAACACTGCTGCCTGTCTGACAAACTGTCTTGACAGAATGCGGGAACATTTCTATATTTCGTTAAATATCGAAATGACGAAATGAACGACCCTATCCAGCGAGGAACCCATGCACGACGCCATGTTCACTTTCATTACCATTGCCAAGGCCCTGTCCGACGAAAACCGCCTCCGCATTGTCATGGCGCTTCGCGGGCGGGAACTGTGCGTGTGTCAGGTAACCGGGTTGCTTGATCTTTCCCCTTCCACAACATCGAAGCACCTTTCCATTCTGCGACAGGCCCGGCTCATTGACAGCAACAAAAAGGGCAAGTGGGTCTATTACACTGTGCCGGAAAAGACCTCCCCCATGGTCATGCAGGCCGTGGCCCTGGTGCTTGATTCGCTGAAGGCAAGCCCGGTCATTCTGGAAGACGAGCGGCACATCCGCGAGGTGATCGAGCTGGGCGCCCGTCTGTGCCCTGCCGGGGATGACGATTCCTTTCATTCCCTGGCCATTCACTCGCTGGAAGGCAAACCCTCCGAACCGTACGAGGACTGACAGCGTGGCCTCGTCCGCCAGTTCCGCCTTGAATAAAAATACTGAAAACCAACTTGAAATAAAAGGATTTTCCATGGAAAGAGGCGGCTGTTTCAGCGGCAACCCATGCGAAACAGGGCTGCTTGAGCCTGCGGCCCAAGGCGGGGAATCGGGCCATGCAGGCGAAACCCCTTGCGGGTGCTGCGGCGGGCAGGGCGATCAGGATGCAGGGGCCATGCGCAAGGAGGCCCTATTTCTCGCGATCTGCACGGTCTTTTTCTTCATTGCGCTGGCCCTTGAGGGCTGGCTTGAGGCCCGTCTTGGCGCGTCTGGTGCGGCGGCGGTCTTCATGGCACCCTATGCCCTGTGCGGGTATGCGGTTCTGAAAGAGACCGTCGGGCTGTGGCGCAGGGGGGATGTGTTCAACGAATTTTCCCTGATGAGCCTTGCCACCATCGCGGCCATCTGCCTGGGGCAGTTTGGCGAGGCTGTAGGGGTCATGCTCTTTTACCGCATAGGCGAGCATGTGCAGGACAGGGCTGCCGGGTCTTCGCGCCGCTCAATAGAAAAATTGCTTGCCACCAAACCCGCGACCGCCCGTTTGCTTGAGGGAGGGCAGGAACAGATGGTGGCAGTGGAAGCGGTTCCGGTTGGCGGGCATGTTCTGGTGCGGGCCGGAGAAAAGGTGCCTCTGGACGGGAAGGTGGTTTCCGGCCTGTCGGATCTGGACCAGAGCCCCCTTACCGGAGAATCGGTTCCCGTGGCAGTGCAGGCGGGCAGCGAGGTGCTGGGCGGCTCCATAAACCTGAACGGCGTACTCACGGTTGAATCCACGCGGCCATATACGGATACCCACATGGCCCGCATCCTCCAGATGATAGAGCACGCCAGGCAAAACAAGTCGCAGACCGAGCGGTTCATCACCCGCTTTGCCCGCTACTACACCCCGGCCGTGGCCGGGGCCGCCCTTCTCGTGGCCCTTGTGCCGCCGCTGGTTGCGGGCGGCTCCTTTGCCGACTGGGTGTACCGGGCCCTTGTCCTGCTCATTGTGTCCTGCCCCTGCGCCCTGCTCATCTCCATTCCTCTGGGCTATTTTGGCGGTATTGGCGCGGCTTCGCGCCACGGCATTCTGGTGAAGGGCGGGCATGTGCTGGATGACCTGCGCCATGTGGATACCGTGGTTTTCGATAAAACCGGCACCCTTACGCGCGGTCGCTTTGCCGTAAGCGCCCTCTTGCCCGCCAAGGGTTCTGACGAACAAGCTCTTCTGGAAGCGGCCGTGTGCGCCGAATTTCATGCCAGCCACCCGGCGGCCCGTGCCGTGCTGGCCCACGCCAGGGAACGGGCCGGAATCGATGCGGCCCTTTCCGCTCTGCTGGCTGGTCTTGGCAATGCCGAACCCCGGGTGCAGGAAATTCCCGGAAAGGGCATAAAGGCCGAATACGCGGGCGCGCGGTATCTTGCGGGAACAGCGGCCTTTTTGCGTAGCGAGGGCATCGCCCTTGACGGAATGGAGCCGACAGGCACCATAATTCATGTGGCGCAGGAAGGGCGCTTCCTTGGGGCCATCCTTGTGGAGGACGAACTGCGTGAAGATTCGGCGGCGGCTGTGGCGGCACTGGCCGGGGCTGGTCTGAAAACCCACATGCTAACCGGGGACAGGGAAGAGGCGGCCCGCGAGGTGGCGAAAAAAACCGGCATTGGCGGCTATCATTCCGGGCTGCTGCCTGAAGAAAAGGTGCAGACCATGCACGCGCTGTTTGGCGGCCGGAACACGGCCTTTGTGGGGGACGGCATAAACGACGCGCCCATTCTGGCTCTTTCCGGAGTGGGCATGGCCATGGGGAAAATCGGGGCAGAGGCCGCCATAGAGGCTGCCGATGTGGTCATTCTGAACGACTCGCCCCTCATGGTGGCGCGGCTCTTTTCCATTTCAAGGGCTGTGCGGGCCATTGTGTGGCAGAATATTGTTCTTGCCCTGGGCATCAAACTCTTTGTCATGGTTTTCGGCATTCTTGGCCTGAGCGGACTGTGGGAGGCTGTTTTCGCCGACGTGGGCGTGGCCCTGCTGGCTGTGCTGAATGCCACGCGGCTGGTGGGGAAAAGGTATTGAGCCTTTCAAATTATCCCGTACGACCGCAAGGCCGAAAGAATGACATACAGGAAAAGGAGGGAAAAAAGGAGGGTTCGTTGCGAGATTCGGCGCATGGCTTACCACAGATTAAGTTGTTGTTCCGAACGCTGACTTCGGGCAACCAGAGCCGAGCGGTGCAGGGCCTCTTCGGGCAGGCCGCGCAAAAACCGCGAGCCACCAAGCCGCAGGGTGGCGCCAAAGAGAGAGCGTTTTTGCGCAAAGGACAGGAACAGGGCGTCCTTGGCCCGCGTAAAGCCCACATAGGCCAGCCTGCGTTCTTCTTCCACATCAAGGGTGCTGCCCCGCACGGCCCGCCCTGTCAGCAATGCCCCGGCATAGGGGATGATGCCGTCTTCAAGGCAGGGCATGAACACCACCGGAAATTCCAGGCCCTTGGCCGCGTGCAGGCTCATTATCTGTACCTTTTCCGCCTTTTGCCGCACCAGTTCCAGTTCATTCTGCAGGTGTATCCAGGTAATCAGCGCGGCCCAGCTTCGGGTGGCGTCGTACCTGCGCAGCAATTCGCGAAAGGGGCGGGAATGCCAGAACAGGGCGTCAAAGGGCGGGCTGGTGGTCAGGTAGGCGGCCATGCCGAGCGGCCCCCTGGCCAGCACCTTGTCCGGGCAGGAAGGGATTTCGCCCTCCTGTTCACCGGGTAGGGCCACGGCTATGCCGAGCATACGGCCCGCCATGCGCAGCAGGAGGGCCACACGCGGGTCTGACCAGAAGGCGTCCCTTTGCGGTTCAGAGACGGGAATGCCCACGCGGGCCAGACTTTTGCGAAAGGCCTGACCCAGACCGTGGGTACGCACAAGCACGGCAATATCCCCCGGCGCGTAGCCGCCTTCGGGCACGGGCATGTCCCTGTTGCTGCCCGTCACATCCATCAGCGTATGGCTGGTGCCGCCAATGAGGGAAACAATGCGGTCCGTTACCCAGCGGCACTCGGTTTCATCGGTAATGGCCTCGAAAAGATGCACATAGCCCTCGCCCTGCCGGGTCGGCGCCAGCCGGGGCGGCGTGGCAACGGTAGGGGGCGGCGCGTCTGGCGCTGCGTCCGGCAATGGCCCGGAAGAAAAGAGGGCGGCAGAGACGCGCAGAATGGTGGCCATGGAACGGTAATTCTGCTCCAGGGTGATTCCCTGAATCTTTGCCCAGTGCCTTTGGAAAAATTCCACGCACTGCCCGCTGGCCCCTCGAAAGCCGTAAATGGACTGCAAGGGATCGCCAATGCCGAAAAATCCCCTGCCGTCAAGCGGCAGCAGCCCTTTGATCAGGGTAAGCTGTAACAGGGAAAGGTCTTGCACCTCATCCACAAGCACATGCTCGAACACAGAGCGGAAGGTGCCACCCTGCGTCTGTTCCAGCCAGAATTCCAGCAAATCGGTATAATCCGCGTGGTTCCATGCGGTTTTGTGGGCCGTGTAGTTTTCAAGCATGAGGCGCAGACTGTCGGGCAGGGGGGCAAGGCTTTCCCGCAGCCGCCCGAGGCTTTGCCAGGCATCGCGCAAAAAGGTGGGCGAATTGACCGCCATGGGCTGCACGCCTTCGCCCGCAGGGGAGTCTCCGGCATGGGCCCTGTCTGCCACTGCCCCGGCATTGGCCTCGGAAAAGACCTGAAAAGCGCTTTCTTCCGAAAGGAGCACAGGCAGATCGCCATTGGTCTTGAGCCACACATCCAGGGCCAGGGCGTGCAGGGTATCTGTTTTGGGCAGACGCCTGCCTTCGCCAAGGGTGGCGGTGAGGCGCTTGTCAAGCTCTGTGGCGGCCTTTCGGGTAAAGGTCACCGCCAGAATGGCGCGGGTTGAGACGCCCTCGCGCAGCAGCCGCTCGATACGCGCCACCAGGGTGCGGGTTTTTCCCGTGCCCGGCCCGGCCAGCACCAGCACTGGCCCCGGCCCGGCGCCTATGGCCTGCTGCTGGCGGTCGTTCAGAATATCCCCGGCTTCCGGGCGGATCAGGGAAGCGGCCTGATTGTCCTGCCCCGAAGCCGCGGGGCTGTCCGCCCCAACCGCATCGGCCTCTGCCATGTCGGCCTCTGCCATTCCGGAAGACCGGGCCATGGCCTCTGCCAGCAGGGGGTTGTCGGGCAGGGGTTGCCGTTTTTTCCGTTGTTTTTTCGCCGGTTTGCCCGGTATTTCGCAGCCGGGCAGGGAAAGGCCCTGCACCTGGCCCATTGCGCCTGCGGTTTTTTTTATGCCTGCGCCACGGAGAATCTCCGCCTGTTCCTGTTCCGTAAACATACGAATAACGCCAAATTCCCCGTCATAGCCGCTCTGCACATAGACCTCGCCCCGGCGCATGCGGCCCACAGCCTCGCCAAGGGGGGGAAAGAACTGGGCCAGCCCGCCCTCCGGCACTGTGTGCACAATGGCAAGCTCAGAGCCGAAACGGGCCACAGCCTCGCCATACATGGCCGCCACCTTGCGCGACTTGCTCCCCACCCCCAGCACCTCTGCCAGAATCTCGGCCAGGGGCACGGCGTGATGAAAAACCCGGCCATCGGCAAAAACAGGGGTTTCCCTGTCTGCCAGCTCCATTACCCGGTACTGCACGCCCACGGTAAGGGGTTTTCCGCAGGCCGGGCAAAGCCCCCTGTTGGCCCGCGTTTCAGCCGGGCTCAGGCATACATTGCAGGCGCGGTGTCCGTCCGCATGGTACTTGCCCTCTTCGGGGTAAAATTCCAGGGTGCCTTCAAAGCGGGTGTTCAGCCGGGTTTCCGGCGCGGCCCCGGCAGCAGGGGGAAGAACCGGTTCTTTCAGGGCCTCCAGAATGCCGTTGTAGGAAATTTCGCCGCTGAAACAGTTGACCTCGCGGGCCAGATTTTCGCCCGAATGGGCGTCGGAATTGGAAATGAGCCTGTAGCCGTCAAGGGCCGAGAGCAGGCGGTTCATGGGCGGGTCGGAAGAAAGACCGGTTTCCAGGGCGAAAATATGCGGGGTCAGGTCTGCAAAGCAGTCTTTAATGGAGTCAAAGCCCGATTTTGAGCCGAAAAGCGAGAACCAGGGCGTCCAGATATGGGCCGGAACCAGAAAGGCGCGGGGGTGCGCTTCCAGCACCATTTCCAGCAGGTTGCGCGAATCAAGGCCAAGAATGGGCCGCCCGTCCGAGGCGATGTTGCCAAGGGCCTCAAGGCGGGTGCAGAAGGCGTTCGCGGTTTCAAGGTCGGGCATGAAGACAAGGTTGTGCACCTTGCGGGTTACGCCGCCCCGCTTGTAAATGGAGCTGATTTCCCCCTGCACCATGAAGCGGACGCCGTCATCGTCTTCCGGCGCGGCATGGGGAGTGCGAAGGGCCGGTAGGGCTTCTGAAACAGAGGCCGGGCGTTTGAGCCTGTACAGGCCAGTGGCCTCGTCAAAGACAAGCTGTTCGGCCATTTCCGCCCGCCATGCGGGGTGGGTGCAGTCGCCGGTGCCGAGAACCGCTATGCCCTTTACCCTGGCCCAGGCGGCCAGAAGCGACAGGGTGAGCTTTTTGCTGGTGGCCCGTGAAAAGCGTGAATGAATGTGTAAATCGGCAAAAAAATCTGACATGAAGCCTCGTTCCCTTTCTGCAAGGATCTACCTGTACATCCTTGCCGCAAAATGCTTGCAGGCGAGTCGGGGACACAGGCTCTGTGCCCGGCTCGCCGTTAAGCGGCTATTTGAAGCGTTAATTGCTCTATTTTTCGCTTTGGGCAAGAATAAGTTCCACCTCGTCAAGGGAAAGCCCGGTGGCCTTGGCCATCTGTTGCGGGCTGTGCCCGCGCTTTTTTCCCTGGTTGATGATTTCGCGCAGGAACTGCGGAGAACGGCTGACCGCCTCGGCCTGATCAAGCAGCTTTTTCAGTTCGGCACTTCGTTCCTGCACCTTGGCCCCAAGGGCGGAAAGCTCTGCCTGCCGGGTGATGAACGAACCCATGAGTTCCCGCTCTATTTCGGCATTGGCCTTCAATTTGTCGAGCAGGGAATCCTGCCCGTCGCGCAGGCGCGAGAGCAGGTCTTCAGACCTTTTCAGGCGGGAAAAGAAACGCAGAACAAGCACAATAAGCACTATTTCCGTGACGCTTATGAGCAGAAGAAACCAGATATACATGGCGCGCTCTATACCAATCTCAAATTTTCATATTGATGATATGCCCCGCAAGGGGGTTGGCCGGCTCCGAAGGCTCCGGCGATTCCGGCAGGGGTTTGCGCTCGCGTTCCTGCCGCTGGCGCGGGTCAGAGCCGCCCTTGCCGCCGTCCTTGAATACCTTCGACCTTCCGGTCTTTTCAGAGGCCTGGGTCTTTTCTACCTGCGTGCGTTCCGCTTCCAGGTTTTTCCGGGCAATTTCCTGCGACACATGCCGCTGCACCTCCGGGTGGCTGTGTTCGGATTCAACAACCTTTTCAACATGGCCCATCTGCACAATGGGGGAGGGGTGCGGCGGCTGTATGCTCATGTCATGGCCCTATGACCAGATAGTCCTGAAGGTATATCTGACGGATTTTTTCAATGGTCAAATGTTCGTTGATAACACTCACCAAATCCTGCTTGAAATGCTCGGTAGCCAGCTCGCTCTGTAAAAGGGTGAGAGGCCTGTTGATCAGAAAATAATACAGGGCATCGCGTATTTGCAGCATTCTTCCAGTCAATTCATCCCTTTGCGCATCTGTTTCCGCACCCACGGCAATGGTGCAGGAGAGAAAGCGGGTTTCCCCTTCCGACCCGGTCATGGGAACCGTGAAGGGCTCGAACAGAACCAGATGCATGTAGGGAACCGGCTCTTGCGAAACAGGAAGGGTGGAGTTGAGCACAATAACGCGCGGGGCGGGTTTATCATGACCGCCCTTCGCCGGATCTTCCCCCTTGGGCGTGCCCGAGCCAGACAAGAGAAAAAAGACGCCGCCCCCGGCCCCGCCAAGCACCAGCACAAGAACGGCGACCAGAATAATGAGGCGTTTTTTCGAGCCGAACAGAAAGTTCTTTATACGCTGGAGCCGACCCGGCCTTGCAACTTCCTCTTCGGCAGGAAGCTCGGCTACCGGTTCCACCGCAAGGGGTTTGGCGGGTTCCGGTTTCGGCTCGTTTTCCTGTAAAAAGGGCGCATCTTCAATATCAAGCACTACCTTGATATTTTTTGCCTTTGGGCCCTCGTTCTGACTTGTCTCCTCTTGCCCGCCACGCTCGGCGGGTTCAGGAGAGTCCGGCGGTATCGCAACCATGGCATTGCCCTTGTGAAAAAGCCGTTATAGTGCTCGCCTTGCAGCCGTTTTTGTGTGTGCAGCCCTCTGCCCTGCACCGGCAGGAGGGGGCTGCCCGGAAAGCTCGCGTCTTCTGCACAATAAAGGGCTGAAAAAGCCGGGCACCTGTGCCTCAAACTTTCGCAGCCCGAAAAAAGGAAGCAGGCAGAAGGAGCGCCAGAAACAAGACCCTCGCTCTGCTCCGCCGCCGCATACGACAGACGCTGCCGCGCACCCGGAATCAGGGGAAAATCTTGTCGATTTTCTGCTTCATCACCTCGGCGGTGAAGGGCTTGACAATATAGTTTGAAACCTTGGCCTGCACCGCTTCAATAATGTTTTCCTGCTGGGCTTCAGCAGTAACCATAAGGAAGGGCAAATCAGCGAATTCTTCACTGCTGCGAACCTTGCGAAGCAGGTCAATACCTGTCATCTGAGGCATGTTCCAGTCGGAAATGATAAAGTCGATACGGTCCTTGTTCAGGGTGTCCCAGGCTGTGGTGCCGTCATCGGCTTCAACCACGTTGTTAAAGCCAAGCTGGCGCAAGATATTCTTGATAATGCGGCGCATGGTCGAAAAATCGTCCACCACCAGAATGCGCATGTTGGTATTATACCCCATCGTTCTCTCCTTTGGTGCAAAAAACTGTAGAAACGCCAGCGAACAAAGTCTTTACCGCAAGGGTCCGGCAGGGAGCCCTCTCGCAATACCCTAAAATGCCTGATCTTCGCCGTGCCGCAGGGTAAATTCCCTGCGGAGCCGGGCCAGTGCCTGAGAATGCAACTGTGAAACGCGCCCTTCGGTAATACCCATGACTTCGGCTGTTTCTCTCATATTGAGTTCTTCAGAGTAATAAAGAGACAATACCAGCTTCTCACGGGGTGTCAATTCGTCAATAAGGGCCGCCAGGCGATCGACCCGCTCGGAAAATATCATCTGGGCAAAGGGTTCGCCTTCGCGCCCCGGTTCGTCGGAAGCTATTGAATCCTGTACCAGTTCAAGGGAAAGGCAGAACTGGTTCTGCATGGCTTCAAGCCCCTCGCGCACTTCCTTTATACTCATCCCGGTTTCAGAGGCAAGGTCTTCTTCCGATGCGGGCCTGTGCATCTCCGTTTCTATTCTGTAAATGGCCTCGTCAAGGGTTTTGACTCTTTTGCGCAGGGAACGGGGGAACCAGTCGAGCTTTCGCAGGTTGTCAAGCATGGCCCCCTTGATGCGGTTTTCGGCGTAGGTTTCAAATTTGTTGCCAAGGGCGGGCTTGAATTTGCCGAAGGATTCCATAAGCCCCAGGGTGCCGGCGCTGACAAGTTCGGCAAGTTCCACGCTCTGCGGAAGACGGGCTTTCAAGCGCAAGGCCAGATACTTCACCTTGGGGGCAAAGTGGCGCACAATGCTTTCCTGCTCTCTGGCGGAACAGTCGCCCCACGCCTTCACACCGGAATTGAAGTCATCCAGCGGGTTGCCAGTGGGCCTATTCGTGAAAGAGGAGTCGCTTCCAGAAGAACTTGATGTTTCCATCGAGCGTATTAGGCACTTCCCATGTTTGCACGTTGTTGGAAATCTGCTCCATAGCCTTTGTCGCCGAGCTGTTGGGGTCCAGCACGCAGAAGGGTTTTTGCCCTATCACGGCTTTGCGCACAGACGGATCTTTGGGAATGATTCCCGTCAAATCAAGGGACACGCCGGAAAGAAAATGGTCACACGCCTTGTAAAGACGCGAGAATATTTCTCTTCCTTCCTTCGGGCTTGTCGCCATATTGATAATCACCCGGTAGTCGTTCACATCATGGTTCTGCTGCATCACCTTGATAAAGGCGTAGGCATCGGTGAGCGAGGTCGGTTCCGGGGTAACCAGCACAATGCGTTCCTGCGAGGCCATGTTGAAGTACAGCACGTTCTCGTTGATGCCCGCTGCCGTGTCTACAATAAGGTATTCAACAGATTGGTCAAGCCCGTCCATGGCTTCGAGCAGACTGATTTTTTCGCCAGGGCTCAAGGCCAGCATTTCGCTCACTCCCGAGGGCGCGGGCAGAATGGAAAACCCGTAGGGGGTGGCGGTAAGCACATCGGAAAGGCTTTGACTGTCGTGCAAAAGGTGAAAAAGGTTGTATTTCGGGGTCAGGCCCAAAAGCACGTCCACATTGGCAAGGCCAAGATCAGCGTCAAGCAATACAACGCGCCTGCCTGCTTTGGCAAGACAACAGGCAAGGTTGACCGAAAAGTTTGTTTTGCCTACCCCGCCTTTTCCTGAAGTGACGGAAAGCACCAGGGGGAGTGTAGTTTTCATTGTTTTCTCCATTGGCTTCGCTGTGTGAACATCTCTGTTACTTGCCCCGTGATTCGGGCAGTTCGTTTTTGAAAAGCAGCCGCCAAAGCATGGTGGCATGCGCCGAGGTCAGGGAATTGCCTATTCCCGGCCCGTAGGAAAGGGCGGAAACAGGCAGGCCGGTAATATGGGCCACGTTGATTATGGCCCCGTAACGCTCGGCCTCGTCAAGTTTTGTCCATATGAGGCTGCCGGGCAACTCTGTTTTGTACCGTGCCAGCAGGGTTTTCAACTGCGCATCGCCATAAAGGGGCGCAAGGGTGAGGTGCACGGCGCAGTCTTTGGCGGCAAGGCCGCAGTCTCGCAAAAAATTCTCAAGGAATTTGCCCCGGGCAAGGCCCGGCAGGTCGATAAAAATGCGATCAAAGCCTTCGCCTTCGGCCTTGGCAACAGCCTCGGCAAGTTCCAGGCTGTTTGCCGCCTCCTTGTAATGCAGCTCTGATAGTTCGCTGTAATGGCGCAGCAAAAGACGCCCGTTCCCCCGGGAGGCGTCCGCATTGATGAGGCAGATGGAAAGATCGGGGGCTTCCTGTCGCAGGGCAAGGGCAAGGCGAATGGCCACAGTGCTTTTGCCCGCGCCAAAGGGGCCTGCCAGTATGTGCAGGCGTTCACGCCAGCGTTTCGCTCCAAAGGGGCGCACCTTCACCATGGCGTCCAGGGGTTCCAGAATGGTGGCCTCCGGCCTTTCGCGCAGTTTTTGCAGCAGGGCAAGGGTGGCCTCGTCGTCAAGCCCCTCCCTTTGCAGGTATTCAATGGCGACCCGCTGGCGCGGCGTCAAATCTTCCATTTTCAGGGCCGGTTTCATCAGGGCGAGAATATGCTGTTTTATGGTATCCCATTCCTGATGCCACTGACGCCACCCTGCCGGGGCGGATTCCATGCCCCCCGTGTTCGCGGCCTGCTCTGTCTGGCCCGCGTCAGCCGTCTGCCCTGGCCCGGAAAGGGGCACGGGGTTTCTTTCAAGGGCGCAGGTCATGGTGATAAGCCCGCCCTTTTCACGGGTATCGAGTATGACCGCATCCGGCCCCAGTTCTTCGCGTATCTGCGCCATGAGGGCCGTCTGGGTTGTGGCCGTGAACGTGCGAAGCTGCATTATTCAACCCTCACAAGGCCAACGGCGTTAATTCGTATTTCAGCCGGAATTTCAGCCTGTGAAAGCACCGGAACCGTGGGAAGAAAGCGCGTGACAAGCTGGGCCAGATGCGGGCGCACCATGGGGGAAACAAGCACCACTGGCTGACCGTCGGTGTTCACCGCGCCTTCCACAACCGAATTTATCTGCTGCATCATTTTCTGGGCCAGACCGGGGGTGAGGGCAAGGAAGGCCCCGCTGTCGGTCTGCTTCACGGCATCTTGTATGGTCTGCTCGGCCTTGGGGTCAAAGGTGATGATGGGCAGAGCGCCCCGGCTGTCCAGATAGGGCTTCACAATGGTACGCGAAAGGCGTTCGCGCACATATTCCGCCAGCATTTCAGGGCTTTTCACGCCATGGCCGTAATCGGCCAGGGTTTCCACTATGGTGAGCAGGTCGCGTATGGAAACATTTTCGCGCACAAGATTTTGCAGCACCTTCTGCACCGTACCCAGGGGCAGAACACCGGGCACCAGCTCGTCCACCACCTTGGGCGCGGTTTTGGCGAGGTTGTCAAGCAGGCCCTGCACTTCCTGCCGGCCAAGGAAATCGGCCAGATGCCGGCGGAAGACCTCGGTAAGATGGGTGGCAATGACCGAGGAGGGGTCTACCACGGTGTAGCCCGCGAGCATGGCCTCTTCCTTCTGCACGGCGGGTATCCACATGGCAGGCAGGTTGAAGGCCGGTTCGCGGGTTTCTATGCCGCGAATGGGGGTTTTGGCGTTGCCGGGGTCCATGGCGAGGTAGTGATCTATCAAAATTTCCGCGCTGGCTATTTCATTGCCCTTTATGAGCAGGGAATACTGGCCCGGTTTCAGTTGCAGGTTGTCCCGCAGATGCAGCGACGGAATAATGACACCCATATCCAGGGCAAACTGGCGACGAATGGAGCGAATACGCATGAGCAGGTTGCCGTTCTGGCTTTCATCCACCAGCGGCACAAGGCCGTACCCCACCTCAAGCTCAAGGGTGTCAAGGGGAAGAAGGGCCTGCACCTCTTCGGGCGTGTCAAGGCTGGCCGCATCGCCCCCTGCCGCGCTGCCGCCGGGCAGGGCCTTGGCCCCGGAACGGGCGGCCGCTTTTCCACCCGGCACCGCGCCCGGAACATCCTCGTGCATTCTTTTGGAAAGGCGGCTTAGGGCAAAAAGCCCGGTCGACATGATCGCAAAGGGCAGGGTTGGCATTCCCGGAACAAGGGCAAAAAGGGCCAGCACGCCGGCAACAAGGGTAATGGCGCGGGAATTATAGGTAAGCTGGGTAATGTATTCCTCGCCCATCTTCGCTTCGGAGGCGGCGCGGGAAACAATGATGCCGCAGGCGGTCGAGGTGATAATGGAGGGAATGGTGGCCACAAGGCCATCGCCAATGGTCAGCAGGGCGTAGGTTTGCAGGGCGTTTTGCCATTCCATGTTCTTTTGCAGCACGCCCAGCAGTACACCGCCGATGATGTTGATGAAGGTGATGATAAGGCCCGCGTTCACGTCGCCCTGCACAAACTTGCCCGCACCATCCATGGCCCCGTAAAAATCGGCCTCGCGGCGAATGTCCTTGCGCCGCTGGTTGGCTTCGACCTCGTCAATGAGGCCCGCGTTCATGTCGGCTTCAATGGCCATCTGCTTGCCGGGCATGGCGTCAAGGGTAAAGCGGGCCGCAACCTCGGCTATGCGCGTGGTGCCCGCTGTGATGACCACCTTGTTCAGAATGAACAGAATCATGAAAATGACGGCCCCGATAATATAGCTGCCGCCCACAACAAAGGCCCCGAAAGATTCGATAACGGCCCCGGCAGCGCCCGTGCCCTTGTCGCCGTGCAAGAGAATGAGGCGGGTGGAAGCCACGTTGAGGGCCAGGCGCAAAAGCGTGGTCACCAGCATGAGAGAGGGGAAAATGGAAAATTCCAGGGGCGAGGTCATGAACATGGCCGTAACAAGGATGAGCAGGGAAAAGGAGATGGAAATGCACAGCATCATGTCCAGCACCAGGGTGGGCATGGGCACCAGCATGACCATGAGGATGACGATAACGCCACCCGTGAGCATCAGGTCGCCCTTTCTTGCCAGACTGCCGGAGATCGCTTTCCCCTGTACTGCTGCTTTCGCTGCCATAAATTTGACGCCTTGTGGGTTGTCACCATGTCATAAAATTGACAAACAGCGGGCCAGAGACCCTGCCCCCTATTGCTTGCGGGGCCGCGTTTGCCATATCTGCGCCAGTATTGACGCCACCGCCTGGAAAAGTTCGGGCGGTATCATGTCGCCTACTTCCACCTGCTTATACAAAGCCCGTGCCAACGGCTTGTTCTCCTTCACGGGCACATGGTTCTCACGGGCAATTTCCTTAATTTTTTCCGCCACCCGGTCTGCGCCCATGGCGACGACAATAGGGGCGGGAAACTCTTCCGGCTTGTACATGAGGGCCACGGCAATGTGGGTGGGGTTGGTAATGACCACATCGGCTTTCGGCACGTTCTGCATCATGCGCTTCATGACAGTAGCCATCATTTTCTGGCGCATCTTGCTCTTGATCATGGGGTCGCCTTCGGCCTGTTTCCGCTCGTCCTTGACCTCGTCCTTGGTCATTTTCAGGTTTTCCTGATACTCGCGGCGGGTGTACCAGACATCAAAGGCGGCAATGGCAATCATGGGCATGAGCGCGTACATGACGATTTTATAGCCCATTTCCAGAATGTATATGGCCACGCCTGCGGCATCCCGGTCATAGAGCGTAAGAAAAACGTCCATCTGCCCCTTTATGACCAGGTAGGGCGCAAAACCGATAACAATGGCCTGCGCCAGACTTTTCAGCAGCCGGACCAGGGCCTGGGAAGAGAAAAACATGCGTTTCAGGCCCGCAACGAGGTTGAAGGCCTTGAATTTGAACTTGAACACCTTGGGCGCCCACAAATGCCCCACCTGCATGCGAAGGCTCACGGCTGTGGCAAAGGCCACCACCAGCACAACGGGCAGAAGGATTTTCGCCATCACCAGAAAGAGCCACGAGGCCATGGCCCCGAGGTTGGCCTCGTTGAGGTCGAAGGTCATGGATTCTGTCATGAAATACTTGTAGACGCGGAGCATTTCATGGGAAATATACGGAATCCAGAAAGAGAGCACGAAAAGCCCCGCAAGAATGGACACCAGCTTGGTCAGCTCCTGCGATTTGGCGACATTCCCGTCTTTGCGCGCCTTGTTCACGCGCTTGGGAGTCGCCTTTTCTGTTCTGCTCGGATCTTTCTGGGCCATGAGGGCCATGCCTTGGGGAATGTGGAGCTGTCATATTTTTGACAAACAAAGCGCCTGTACCACGAAAACACAGAGGCACTGCAATTAATATGCCTTTCCCTCCATCCAGCACCGGTGTTGGGCTCTTTTGCCGTGATGCTTCGTCAGCCATCCTTTTTTGCCTTGGTCGAATACCACAAGAGTATACTCCCGCAGCAAAAAATTCGCCTTCCCTGCCTGACGGCAAAAGTTCTCCAACACCTTCCTGTTCATACAATCTAGGATACCTGCGTCGGCAGTCTTTGGAATCTGAGAGGGTTGTGGGCTACATTGTTTCCTTTCATAAAAAAATAGGCTATGGGTGAAAAAGGAGGAGGGATTATGGCGAACAACAACTCGTATACGGTACACGGTGTTCCGCTTTCCAGTATTCGCAACAGAAACGAAATACGTGTTGCCAAATTTATGCAAGCGGCTCTGGAGGCTCTGGAAAAACCCGAGCTTTCGGACGAGGCGGTGATGGATGCCTACGCCTTTGCCTTGAACATGATTCCCGCCCGCTACGCGCAGAGGGGAACCATTGTCTTGCGTGACCCTGTCAAGAATGAAGACATTGTCCTTGCTGTGAACGAGGCCCTTGCAAGGGTGCTTTCAAACCCCAGGGACATCCGTTCCCTGCTGGAAAATTCCGCACCCGAAAAGGCGCGTCCGGCCACGGCAAAGGCGGCGGCAAAAACACCCAAACCCAAAAAGGCGAAATAACGCCAGAGCAAAGACATGACAATTTCCCTGCGCCCCATCACCGCTGATGTTCACATCCACACCCACCACTCCCACGGCACGGCCTCCACCCTGTCCATGTACGAGGCGGCCAGGGCCAAGGGGCTGACCACGGTGGGCTTTTCCGAGCATTCTCCCCGCCCGGAAGGCTATGTCTATGCCAGAGATTATCAGCCAAAACTCATCAGCGCCTACCCGGAGTATGTGGAAGAGGTCAAAATTCTGAAGGCCCGGGGCAAGGGCGAGGGCGTGGCCGTTCTGTTCGGCGTGGAGCTTGACTACATTCCCGACCACACCGACTACGCCAAGAAGCTGTGCGAAGAATACCCCTACGACTATATCCTTGGCGGCCTGCATTTTCAGGGAACCTGGGGCTTTGACGCCTCGCAGGAAGACTGGGACATCCTTTCCGTGGCGCAATGCCACGAAATATACGCCGCCTATTATGAAGACCTCGCCAGAATGTGCGACACCGGGCTTTTTCATGTGGCGGCCCACCCCGACCTCATCAAAATCTTTTCCAGGGAACGCTTTGACGCCTGGCTTGCCCTGCCCGGCTCGCAAAAGCTTGTGCGCCACGCCCTGCAGGTCATGCAGCGCAACGGGGTTGCCATGGAGGTTTCCTCTGCGGGCCTGCGAAAGCCCTGCAAGGAAATTTACCCTGGCCGCCTCATCATGCAGCTTGCCCGGCAGGCAAACGTCTCCATCAGCTTTGGTTCCGACGCCCACTGCGTGAACACGCCGGGCTACGCCTTTGTGGAACTTGCCAGCTATGCGGCCCGCCACGGCTTTTCCGAAAGTGTGGTCTTCAAAGGGCAAAAGCCCATTTCCCTGCCCTTTAACCCGCCCCATGCCCGGTAGGCCGCCCCGCACCCATGCCTGCCCCGCCCGAACATTCCCCCGGCAGCGCACGCCCTGCGCTCCGAAACGCGTCTGTGTCTTCGGCCCTGCCCGAATTGTCCCGACACCGCCCCGGCCTTCCGCTGGTGCAGATAGACCGGGCCAGCCTTCGCCTTGGCGACACCCTGGCCCTTGATGCCCTTTCCCTTTCCCTTTACCCCAACGGGCACACGGCCCTTGTCGGCCCGAACGGGGCGGGAAAATCCACCCTGCTGAAGCTCATTGGCGCGGAATTGCGCCTCTCGCAAGTTGAGGCGCGCCCAGAGGAAAGCCCGGCCCAGGCAAGCCCAATCCTGCCGGAAGAGGGGCGCAACGGAAGCATTCTGTGGGGCTTTTCAGGCAGGCTTCTGCCCTACGCCCTTGAGGCAAAGAAGCATGTTCGCCTTGTTTCCCCCTGGCAGCAGGGCGAATACAGGCGGCAGGAATGGAAGCTTACGGGCGAGGAAATAGCCCTTTCCGGGTACGCGAATACCGCCCTGCTGTACGACATTCCTCCCCTGGCCCGCAAAAAGGCCGTGACCGCGCTTTTCCGGCAGGCAGGGCTTGGCCAGCTTCGCGCCATGCCGGCCCCGGCCATGTCCCAGGGTCAGCTTCGGGCCTGCCTCATCATACGCGCCCTTGCGGCAGAGCCTGCCCTTCTTCTGCTGGACGAACCCTTTGACGGGCTGGATGCCGTGGCCTGCCGAAGCCTTGCCCGGCTCATGAAGCTTGCGGCGGAAAACAGCACCACCCTGCTGGTGACCTCGCACCGGGCAGAAGATATTCCCCCCTTTGTCCGACGCCATCTGTACCTTGACCGGGGAAGGCTGACCGTACCGCCCTTTCCGGGCGAAGGCCCCGAATTGCCCCCTGTGGAAGCAAGGGCCCGCCCCGCCAGAGGGAAACAGACAGGGCTGAACCCCGGCAACGCGGCCCTTCCCGGTCTTGAGCGGCTGCAAAAAAAGGCGAAACGGGTTCTGCCCGAAGGAAGACCGGTTTTTGCCCTGCGCAATGTGGATGTGTTCATTGACCGCCAGAAAGTGCTGCACAGCATCAACTGGACAGTGAACAGGGGGGAGCAGTGGCGCGTTTCCGGGCCGAACGGCTCGGGCAAGTCCACGCTGTTACGGCTTTTGTATGGCGACGAATTTGCCGCCTGGGGCGGCGACTTGTACAGGCTGGGCAGAAAAACACTTTCCCTGCCGCGCCTGCGCGGGCTGGTGGGGCTGGTTTCCGACAGGCTACAGCAAACCTATGCCTATGATCTTACGGCCCATGAAGTGGTATTAAGCGGATTTGACGGCTGCGAGGGCGTATACCGCGACTATTCGCAACAGGAAGAGGAACAGGCCGCAGCCTGGGAAAGACGCCTCGGCCTTGATGGCCTTGGGCCTCTGCCCTGGACTTCCCTTTCCACCGGGCAGGCCCGCCGGGTGCTGCTGGCACGGGCACTGGCAGCGGCGCACCCGGTTCTGCTTTTTGACGAACCCTTTTCCGGCCTGGATGCCGAAAGCCGCACCCTCTGCCTTGCCACCCTGCCCCTTCTGGTGCAGAACGGGGCGCAGATTATCTTTGTTTCCCACCGCAAGGGCGACTGCCTGCCCCTCTTTACCCACGAGCTGGCCCTTGAGCATGGCCGGGTGGTGCGTTGCGGCCCGCTGTAAGCGCTTACACCCCGGCCCCGTTATCAAGAACCCTGACAGCCTCGCCGCCCTTTATGGCAAACACCTCATAGGCATACCCCTCATAGTAGTTGTTGGCCACGATAATTTCCAGCACCCCGTCGCCGTCAAGGTCGGCAAGCTGGCAGACCTTGGCCAGGGGAGGGGATACCTGCTCGGCATCCTCCGGGGTGCCGTCTTTCAGGGCAATGAACGACACAAGGGGAATTTCCCGCACCTGCCCGTTCACTATTTTCCGCAACAGCACCAGGGAATAGTTGCCCCTGTATGAACCGGTCGGAAAACCCATGCCCGTTGTCACCAGCGGCCAGCCCAAATCCCAGTTGAAGGCCCCGGTATTGGCGGGCACTATGTTCTGGGCGCAAATGATGATCTCATCCACCCCGTCGCCTTCAAGGTCCACCTTCATAAGCTGCACCATCTGCGGGTTCACGCCCGGCAGGCCGTGGCGCTCAAGGTATTTCCGCACTATGTCCCGGTAGGTGCCGTTGTCGGGCGACATCGCCAAAGGCTGACGCGGCACCGCGTTCCAGCCCCCGTTCATGGCAAGGCGGGCAGAGCCCTCGTCAAATTCCCTGCCCCTGTCTGTTTTCACCACAAGGCCATCGGTGGAGGGGAAGGGCCTGTCTTCTTCCCTGAGCACACGGGCCACCTCGCCCCTGCCTTCCAGCCCCCCTGGGCCATAGACAAGGCTGGGCTGACCCTGGTAGGGTATCCTGTCCGATTCCATGAGCTTTTTGGCTGCAACCCATTTCCCGTTGAAATGTCCGCCCAGAAGCATGGCGTCGTAGGCGAACCACGAGTTATTGCCCGCCGTACTGGCCGCAAAGCCCGCCCCCGCCCAGAAAAGAACCGCGCATACAGAAAAAAAGACCAGCTTTTTCACAACACTTTTTTTCATGACCATCACCCCTTGGCTCCGGAGGGCCACCGAATAAATTTTCCGAAGGCGCCAAAGCCATAGCCTTCCCACGCCCCTGAATCACGGTCCTTGTGCGGGAACCAAAAGTGCGTGTTCTCATTTCCGTCTATCCTGACTTGAAAGACATACGCGCTTTCTTCAAAATGTTCAGACGACTTGCCTGCAAACGCGTCGAGGTTCAGGGAAAAAACCGCGACTTCATTGTCCGTCAGCCGCATTTCCACTTCGGGCGCTGGGCGAAGAGTACCGTCTCCCCCCGAATAGTCCATGACATACAGGCTGAGAGTGACGGGCAGCACCAGGGGCACAAAAAGAAAATTGTGCGTCCTGTCCGCCCTGAATTCTCCCTTGGGAACAAAGCGGTATTCGGCTGCCATGCGGGCAAGCTGGTCCTTGCCGTGCAGTTGTTCCATCATGACATAGGGCTGATCAATGAGTTCCGCCGGGGGCAGGCGGGTTCCGCTTTCACGTGAGTATTTCTTTTTGTTCGCCTTTTCCCCTGGTTCGCGCACAGGGTAGAAGCCTTCGTCCAGAACAAGGGAGCCGTCAAGGCCGCTGAAGCGGGGAATCCAGCACTGGCGAAGGCGGTCTTCTCCCCTGAAACAGACGGCAAGGTTGGGTACGCCTTCGGGTACATGGTGCCGTAAAATAATTCCTCCCTTTTTCCCGTGAGCAGAAAATCCCTCCAGAAGTCTGCCAAGGTGCAGTTGCCCATCGGCTTCGTTGAAGTCAAGGGCAAACACTTCGTACATGACTCCCGCTTTGTCGGAAATGAGCAAAAAGGCTTCGCCCGATGTGTCGCTGCTGACATCAGTATAGCTGCCCAGGCCCAGGGCCTTGCGCTTGGCTTCAAGATTTTCGCCGGGGTGAAGAATATGCACCCCGGCAACCCTTTCTTCCGCCTGGGCGGTGCTGGAAAGGGTCAGACAGAACAGGGCCAGAACAAGGACGGAAACAGCGGAACTCGTTTTCATGGCAGGCACCTCGGCGCAAAAAATGGGCCGCATTTTCCTCAAAGGAGCGCCTTGGCGTTGAAAGCACGCTTCGGCTCCACGCACAAAGGAAATGCAGCAAATTCTTGTGGTTGCTATAAAGGATGCGATGGTGCGGCCGCAGAAGCATGCTGTGACCGCACCACCTTGAAACTATTTCACGCCAACAGCTTCGATTTCAATAAGGGCGTCTCTGGGAATGCGGGCCACCTGCACGCAGGAGCGGGCGGGCGGGTTAGCGGTGAAATAGGTGCCGTAAATTTCGTTCACTTTGGCAAAATCATTCAGGTCTTTCAGGAAGATGGTAACTTTTACGGTTTTGGCAAGAGAACTGCCGCCAGCTTCGAGAACGGCTTTCAGGTTATCAAGAGACTGTTTGGCCTGCGCTTCAATGCCTTCGGGGAAGGTGTTGGTTTCCGGGTTCAGGGGAAGCTGGCCCGAGGTAAAGACAAAGCCGCCAGCAGCTATGCCCTGGGAATAGGGGCCGACAGCCTTGGGCGCTTTTTCGGGCACTATAACGGTGCTTTCTGCCGCAATGCCGGGCAGGGCAAAGAGACAGGCAAGCAGGGCCACGGCCATAAAGGTGATGATTTTTCTTGATACCATGGAACTCTCCTTTTTTTAGGGAAACAACAGGTAAATTCATGTTCCCGAAGGGTGTCGGGAAACAACTCTTGCCACGCCCTGCCGTATCAGACCGCACCCGAGCCTGTTGCCGCAGAGTCTTCCCTTCTTTGTACATTGAATTTCTGGTTGCCGTCAATGTTGGGGGCTCTTGGTGTTGGGGTCTTTTGCCGTGATGCGGTGTCAGGCTTCATTTTTTTCTTTGGTCGAATACCATGAGAGAATACTCCCGCAGCAAAAATTCGCCTTCCTTGCCTGACGGCAAAATCCCTTCAACACCTGGAATCGGGGGTTATTGGTGTGTGTTCTTCGCGCACAACTTATTCCACGGTAATGCGCCCTTCCAGTTTCGCCTCCACGGGGGAATGCTGTTCAATGAAGTGGCGCAGGACATCGTTGTCGAGCTTGTCGCCCTCTTCCCATTGCAGGGAATCAAACAGGGTAAAACCGTCGCCGCCCCGGGCAATATAGTCCAGGGTGCTGACCACATAGCTTGCCCCGGGGTCAAGGGGCGACCACTGGCCGTCCTTGCCAGCCACCTCTACCCTGGTAACGCGGCTTCCTGCGGGTTTTGCCGGGTTGAAGGCGTAGCGCAGGCCGGAAACCTGCAGGAAACGCCCCTCGTCTTCCCCATAGCTTGATACGCCATGCTCAAGGGCCTGCACAAGCATCTCGCCGCTCATGCGGGCCTTTACAGGCGTATTCTTGAAGGGCAGGGTGCCAAGCACATGGCCGGGGGTTATCGCGCCGCCGGGCAGGGAATTGCGCAGGGCGCCACCGTTCAGCAGGGTAATCTGCACATCGTCAAAGGGAACCACGCGCAAGGCATCGGCCGCGATATTGCCGGTGCGGCATTCCACCCGGCGGCAGAGCTTCACGTTGGGTTCTTCAAGGGGGTTGCCCTCCGCAAGGTCGGCCTTTATGGAACCAATGGTTGTGCTCATCAGTTTGTTCACGGGTTTGGCGAAACTGTTTATCAGGCGCACCATTTCCGCATTGGGGGCAGGGGCCTTCATGGCCTTCAGTGTGGCCTCGTCAAGGGATATGGGCTCGCCCTGCCAGTCGCGCACTATGCCCTGGCTGTCAAAGCCCAGATCAATCTTGCCAAGGTACAGGCAGGCCGTATAGGCCGAAACCACCAGCACAGGCGCGCCATTGGGGGTTTTTTCCACCACCGGGTAGGGGCCATCGGCCCTGTCCCGCAATTCCGGGTTGTTCGCGAGCAGGCTGTGGCTGTGCGCGCCCACATACAGGTCTATGCCATCTATTTCGCGGGCCATTCTCTTGTCTTCTTCAAGGCCGATGTGGGTCAGGGCAATGATGATCTTCACACCCTGGGCCTCAAGCTCGGCCACGGTTTTTTGCAGGGCCTGCTTCTCGTCGCTGAAGCGCAGATTGGGGCCGGGCGAGGCAAGGGAAGGAACCTCTTTGGTCACAACACCGATGATGCCTATTTTTCGGCCTTCGCGCTCCAGAACGATGTAGGGCTTGACCCTGTTCTTCATGTCGGAGCTGAAGTGAATGTTCGCCCCCAGCACCTGGGGTTTGATGGAGTTGATCAGCCGCAGCCAGGTTTCGGCCCCGTCGTCAAATTCATGGTTGCCCGGTATCATGGCCTGATAGCCCAACCTGTCCACAAGGGCCTTGGGCATCCGTTCCTTGTGCTGGGTCCAGAAAAGGGTTCCCTGGAAAATGTCGCCCGCCTCAAGGAAGAGGGCTCCGGGCGTTTCGCCGCGCACGGCCCGCACAGCCTGGTCAAGCCGCACATAGCCGCCCTTGCCGCCTTCGCACAGGGCTGCGTAGCACGACATGCCCTTGTCGGTGGTTCCGCCATAATTGGAATGCGTGTCGTTGGTGTGCAGAATGGTCAGGGTATAGTCCACCGGAGCCGGGGGCCATTCCGCAACAGGCTTGCGCGGCGCGCAAGCCCAGACAAGGGCCAGCGCGGCCACAAGGACAAGGTATCTGGCATAGCGCCATGGACCTTTCAGATTTCCGGTCAGGAACATGGGGAACCTCCTCCAGGGGAATGCGGTGAAAAGGTGCGGCCTGTGCGCCTGACACCGGTCGTCAGCTTCGGAACCGGTCTACACGCCTCCCCTGCCCCGCGGCATGCCGCCAGACAGGGGATGAGGGTTACCACAGTTTGGGCATGGGGTCGCCTGAATTGGCTTCGCCAGCAGTGCCGCCCTTCGGGGCAGCCCCCTGGCCTGACGCCTGTCCGGCGTTGCCCGGCGTTGCCGCAGGCTGATCATGGTCGGCATCATGGGCGCTCTTCCGGGCGTCACTGGCCTGTTTCGGCTCGCGTACCTGGGCATAGGTCGAGGCATTATTTATGACATACCACAGCCCGTCATGCTGCCGCATCCAGATGTTGCGATCGCTGTCAGCGCCTGTTGATTTCAGGTACAGACGGTGAAAATCCGATTCCGCCCTTGAGGAAACAATGTTGAGCCGGAAATTGTCCGGGTTCATACTGTAGCTGTTTTCCGGGCTGGTGCCAGCGACAAAGCTGCGGAATATATAATGATAGGCAGGGTCTTTCAGGCGGCTCATAAAGGTTCCGTAATTCTGCGATTTTTCAATCTCACTATTGGGCTGATACATGGCATAGCGCAGCATTTTGGAGGCTTCGGGCCGGGTGGCCTCGTTCATGTAGCAGAACACCGCCTCGAAATAGAGGTGGGCCGCGCCATCCATGGTGCGCCCCTCGGTCTGGTAGCGGTCCTTGAATTCCTGAAAGGTGACGGGCAGGACAGCCTTGGCGGGCGTTGCAACACTCACGATCAGGGCCAAAATAACGAAAATCAGGGATTTTTTCATGGTGCCTTCCTGGGTATGACGAATTGGATGGTATGGTTTCTTTTATTTATCGATGTAAAACAGCCTGTCTTTCATTTGCACGAGGTCGGCGGGTTTGAATTTCCTGTTTTCAAGGATGAAGAAGTTGTGCGCCTTGTTATATTCTGGCGAACCATTGCCGCAGGTTGAGATTGGGGAATTGGTAAAAAAGTTCTTCACTTTTCTGTTCTGTTCTTTGAGGTATTTGTCCAGTTCGTTCAGGACAGGGGTGTCCTTGTCCTTTCTGTTCGTCATATAACGGCCAAAGTCAGACAGGGTAAGTACGGTCATGTTGCAGGCGCGGCATTTCCACGAAGCCACGTCGAGATCGCGCTCGGACACATTGGCGTCTTTCGCGGACGCGCTGCCAGCCAGAGCGAGAACAACAATCGCTGCCAAAAACATTCGCGAAAACGGTTTCATCCTTCCTCCTCCGTATAGAACAGATTCCCGGGGTATGCCTACTGTGCCGAGGTCCAGTAGGTTTTGTCGGCAAGCATTTTCCAGAAGCGGGCCTCATCAATGCTGATCACTATCTGCCCCTTCTGCGCCCCGGCAGGGGCAAGCACCGGGTAGGCCAGAGACTGCCCGTACGAAAGGCCGATCTGATCGTTGACGTCAATAAAGGCTGTTCTGCTTTCGGTAACAAGGGTGGGGTCTATGATGATGGCCGACACTATCACATCCCATACAAAGAAGGTAAAATTCGGGTCCCTGGCAAAGTTCTGCCCGACAAAGGATTTGCGCAGCATGTCGGCCATGGGGCTTTTGCCCAGGGCCAGCACAAGGGCATTGTAGTTTTCCCGCCGGATAAGCACCTTTTCGCACACATCAAGGCCGACCACAATCTGCTCCCTGAAGGGGGCGCGAACAGCTATTTTCGCGGCTTCGGGGTCGAAATACCAGTTGAATTCCGCCGCCGGGGTGGTATTGCCCTGCTTGTAGAACGAGCCGCCCATATACACAACCTTCTTGATCAGCGGGATGATGTCCGGGGCCTTGCGTATGGCCATGGCCAGATTGCCGCAGGGGCCGATGGCGGCAATGGTCACTTCGCCGGGGTTGGCCCGTACGGTATCTATAATGAAGTCAACCGCATGTTTTTCTATGGGCTTTCCCTTTGGCTCGCTGCCATAAAGTTCCCTGTACACGGCCTGCCAGGATTCCGGCTGGGGCATGCCAAAGGAACCAACCCACTCGTCATGCCCCCGGCCCGTGAGTTTGCGCTCAAGCTCAAAAAACTCGTGCCTGTTGGGCCGCAAGGGGTAGGGCAGGCCTACGGCCACGGGAATGGCGGTTTTCCCCTCAATTTCCAGTTGGCGAAGGGCGTAGGCCGTGCCCTGCTCAACCCAGGAATTGCCGCTCAGGGTGGTCACCCCCAGAAGCTCTATGTTCGGGGCGTTCGCCAGAAGAATCATGGCCACGCCATCGTCAAAGACTTCCACCATGTCCGAATCCAGAATGACCTTTTCCTTTGTGGCAGCATGGGCTGGCGCAAGGGCAAGCATCAGCCCGAGGCAGGTCAGAGACAGGGCTTTTGCAAGCAGGGAAAACTTCATGCGGCTTCTCCTTACGGTTAAGGGGGTGTTCTGTAAAAAACAAAGCAGTTGCAAACTTTTTGGATCAACAAATTGTGAAAAGATTCTTGTTCGAGTGTATCGCCTATGCAATTTCACAGATATTACAGTGTTACTACGGGTACTTCCCTTTCAGAAACATTGTCAAGCTCGAAAAATTCGCTTCTGGTAAAGCCAAACCGCCCGGCAACAACATTGGCCGGAAAGGTCTGGATCAGGGTGTTCAAATCGCGCACCGTGCCATTGTAGTAGCGCCGGGCCATCTGGATATCGTGTTCCAGATTCTCCAGGGAGCTTTGCAGGTCGCGCACATTGGCTGACCCCTTGAGGTCGGGGTAGTTTTCCATGACAGCGAAAAGGCGGCCCAGTGCCCCTGCAAGGCCCGATTCGGCAGCGGCAAATTCGGGCACGCTCTTTGCCCGTTGCGAATCGGCCCTGTGGCGGGTTACCTCTTCCAGAACACCGCGCTCGTGCACAAGGTAGCCCTTCACGGTGTTCACAAGGTTGCCCACGAGGTCGTGGCGGCGCTTGAGCTGCACATCAACCCCGCTCCATCCCTCTTCCTTGAGGTTGCGTAATTTGACCAGCCTGTTGTAAATCGCGATAATCCATGCCGTGATAACGAGCAGAAAAGTCCCTGCAATACCTGCGGTGAGCATACTCAGCCTCCAATGGTAAAGTTCAAACAGGTCCGAACAATAATCTCTGGCCCCTCTTCGCGCAACCCATACCAGAAGGTTTTTGCTTTGCGCTATCACCCCGGGGAGGAATTTTTGCCGAAAAAAATTGTCCTCTTCCCAAAGGCTTCCCGGCCCATTCTGCTTCGGGGAACCAGAGAAAAAATCGTGAACAAGGGTGTCTTCATTCCAACCCTGAAAAAACAGCCCCATAGAGCGCGAAAAAAGTTCTCACCCCTGGGGTGATTTCGCGATTACCGCACTTTATTTTCCTCTTTCCCCAAAAATCACCCTCAGGGTACTTTCCAAAAATGCCTTCAATGGTCATAATGGGCACCATAGCATGTCAGGCAGGGAACGCACAATGCGTCAAAGTGGAATGTAACAACCGCTATCCTGTAATACCCATTTCCTCCGGAGGGAACACATGGCCTACAAAGAAGTAACTTCTACAAGCTGGGGCAGCCGTTTGGGCAAATCTTTGAGCGGCATTTGCATCGGGTTTCTTCTGATTGCCGTTGGCACAGGGCTTCTGTGGTGGAACGAGGGCAACTTTGTCAGAACAGGCGATGCCCTTACCGAGGCCCAGGGGGTAACCCAGAGCCTTGGCGACCTCAATACCGTGAACGCGGGGCTGAGCGGCAAGCTGGTGCATGCCGTCGGGCTTGCCACCACCAAGGACGTGCTCACCGACCCTGTGTTCAAAATTTCCGCCCCGGCCATCCGTCTGAAGCGGACCGTGGAATTTTTCCAGTGGACAGAACAGTCCAAGAGCGAAAAAAAGAAAAAACTGGGCGGCGGTGAAGAAACCGTTACCACATACACCTATTCCCAGCGCTGGACCCAGTCCCCGGTAAATTCCTCTTCCTTCCACGACCCGGATGCCCGCACCAGCAAGGCCAACACCGTGCTCATGCCTCTTGAAAACACCCGCCTTCAGGCAGAAAATGTGACCTTTGGCGCTTACCGCCTGCCCTCCTTTCTGGTAAATTCCATGGACGACTTCACAGCCCTGGAAGCGACCATTCCGGCCGATGTCCGGGAAAATCTCAACAAGCAGCTTTCCCCGCCCGCCGCGGCAACCCCGCCCGCGCCACCTGCGCAACCCGTGCAGGCCATGCCCGGTCTGCCCATTCCGAGTTCCTGGACCACTCCCCAGGCGCCGCCCGCACCGCCAGCGCCGCCCGAGAAAATCCACGCCAGCGGCAGCACCGTCTACATTGGCGTTGCCCCTGCCACCCCGGCGGTGGGCGATGTGCGCGTCACCTTCTCCGAAGTGCGTCCGGCCACGGTCAGCATCATGGCTAAGCTCAACGGCGGCACCTTTGAGCAGTTCATTGCCAGCAACGGCAACAACGTGAGTATGCTCCGCGTGGGCGAACACAGTATCGAGAACATGTACGGAGCGGCCCATTCCTCCAATGAAACCATAACCTGGATACTGCGCGCCGTGGGCGCTCTGCTGGTCATTATCGGCATTCGTCTGGTGCTTGGGCCCATCGCGGTTGTGGCAGACGTGGTGCCCCTGTTCGGCAGCCTTGTCGGCGCGGGCGTCGGGCTGGTTTCCGGCCTGGTGGGCGCGGCCTGGTCCCTGCTGATTGTGGCTGTGGCCTGGCTGCGCTTCCGGCCCATTGTCGGCGGTGTAATGGTGGCTGTGGCCGTGGGCCTCATAGCCATTGCCATGCTCAAGGGCCGCACTGCCAAAAAGGCCTAATGCGGAAAAAGGGGAGGTTCCATCGGGAAGTTCCCCTTTTTCCCGCGCATAAGGAACCCTGCGCAAGGAAACTCTTTGTTGCCCCTGGTTTGGCCTTGCCCTTTGCCCGGCCTTTCCCTCTGTTGCAGGAGACCCCCCTTGTTCACCCCTATTGCCTTACCGGAGACACCCATGAGCCCCCGCATTGCACCCCGGTTTTTCCTTGGCCTCTGCCTGATGGCCGGGCTTCTCCTTTCCTGCCTGCCGGGCCTGGCAGCCCAAAACGCGACCTCGGGCGATGCCAAAGCGGTAACCGCCACCGTCACTGCCTTTTACAAGAAGTATAACGCCTCCTATGAAGACAGGGAAAAACCCTTTCACCTGGACAAGCAGGCGGAACTTGACCCGGAATTTCTCGAGAAGCTGAAAAAATTGTCCAGGGAGGCCGAAGAGGAAAACCCGGACGGCGGCCTTGGCTATGACGCCATAGTTATGGCGCAGGATTTGCCCCAAAGAATGCGCTATGACGCGCCTGTCTTCAAGAAAGACAGGGCCGAAATCATTGCCCGGAGGGACTTTGGCGATGGCTCTTTTTCCCCCATGTGCGTGGTTCTGAAGAAAAGGGACACGGGCTGGAGAATTACCGACGTCATCGACATGGTGCATTTTGATGAAAATTCTGTGCCTGAATGCGGCGGCATGAAAATGCGTGCCCCAAAAGGATAAGCCATGAAAAAACTGCTTGCATCGGGGTTGGCCCTCGTGCTGCTGGCCCTTGCCGGTCTGGCGCAGGCCCAGGAAAAGGCGGGCGAACAGTTTCACAACCCGCGCTTCGGCTTTACCCTGACCATTCCGTCGGGCCACAGCTCCATTCTCCTGCCGGATAACGGCGACGGGGTCACGGCCCTGTACAGGGAAGGCATGGAACTGCGCGCCTACGGTTCCCTTTCCCCTCTGGTTTTTTCCCGGAACTGCAAGGCCGTCTATGAAGAGGCCAAAGAAGGCTTTGACGAAATAACCTACAGCCGCCTCAATGAAGCCAAAGGGTGGTTTGTGCTTTCCGGGTACAGGGAAGGGAAGATACGCTACCTCAAGCAGTTTGTGGGCAAGGAGGCGACCAATGCGGTGGACATGGTCTACCCAAAGGAACAGGCCAGGAACTTTGACGGGTTTGTCAACGCCGTTGTCAAGAGCTTTGTGCCGGGCAGCCTTGACATTGCCCCATAGCTCGCGTTGTGCGCCAAGGGCCAAGTGCTGGTCAGGTCTTTCACCATTTAACAACCGGGGATTCCCATGAACAAGGGTATCGCATCACTGGTGCTTGTGTTGGCCGGGCTGTTTTTTTCTTTCTCCCAACCCCTTGCATACGCTGCGGAAAAAGGCACGCCGCGTGATTACCGCGCCGAGATGGCAGGCGGCGTATGGCACGCCAGCCCGATGCTGGGTTCCGGCTGGGCCGAGCGGCTGGCCCTTTTTGACAATGACACCTTTATATACGCTGCCAGCCAAATGGACGGGGAAACCCGTCTGCGCTTTGTCTCCGGCGAATGGGCCATCAGCGCCAACGGGCAGTTGACCCTGCATTGCCGTGAAGCCCTGCAATGGCAGGGTGGCAAAGTTGTGCCCGCAACGGGTTCCACCGGCAGCAAGACGGAGCTGGTCAACCCTGTCATGGTGCGGGCGAAGTATTCTCCTGTTCTCACCCTTCGTATTCCCATTGGAGCCTATGTGCACGACGACAACTACCCGCGACCCTGGAAGCTTTTCCTCCCTGACAGCGGCGCCCTGTGGAAAGGCGAGGGCTGGTGGTGGAAATACCAGAGCCAGATGGATGAGGACGACCTGCGCGATGCGTACAAGGATGCGAAAGCCGAGGCGAAATAAACGGGTGGAATGTTTTTTCATGCGAGGTTTCCATGAAAGCTGCACAAGGTTACGCGCTGGTACTTGCCCTTCTTCTTTGCGTGGCCTGCCCCTTGCGCGGGTGGTCAGCCAGCCTGACGGTCAGCGCCACGGGCAAGGATGCGCCCACTGCGGAACTGAACGCCAGGGTAGCGGCAGTGCGGCAGGTGGTGCAAGGGCTGGCCGACAAGGCCTGGCTGGCCGAACAGGCCGATGTGGTGCGCACAACCTTTATTTTACGCAGCACAGACTACACCGCCGAGGTGCAGGTGCTCTCTTCGGCCAGCGAAGGCGCCCTGCTCCGCATCCAGGCCACAGTGCAGGTGGATGAAGCAAAAATCCGCACCACCCTGCAACGCCTTTCCGGCCAACCCCCTGCCTTGACAGATTCCAGTTCCCCGGACAAACCCTCCGCAGAGAAGGCCTCCCAGGGCACTCCCTCCGCAGAGAAGGCCGCCGAGAACACCCCCTCCGCAGAAAAAGCCACCCAGAACGCGCCCGCTCCGCCCCCAACCCTGCTTCCTGCGGCCGATCAGAAGAAGGAAGACGCCCTCGCCGAAGCGGCCCTTGTGGGGCGGTGGGGCCATTCGGGCGTCCGATACGGGTTTTCGGACGACGGCTATTTCTACAAAAGAACGGTCATTTCGCATTTGAACACGCGCAGCACCTACATTCCCTCCTCCCGACGTTACTCGGGGAACTATATATACGAAACACCGGGTAGGTGGGAATATTCTTACTACACCACATACACCTACCTGAACACCCTCTATGGCCGCTATGCCGTCAAGGGTGGCCTCGTGCGTTTTACCGACGTGATTTCCATGGCCCACACCACCTTTGATGAGACCTGGTATTGGCAAAAAACCCGGGACCAGGATGCGGAAAAACTGGGTAAGGCCATGGAAAAGGCCAGTTTTGTGGACGATTTTCGCATGGAATACGAATTTCTTTCGCCAGAAAGAATACGCTTGCGCAGCAAGGATGCCGACAACGACTATTTCTGGGAACTGGATGAGGTGGCGCATTCCGTACCGATTCCTGACCGCATGATTCCGCCCGCCCAGTGGCCCACTGCCGAGCTTTCCCCGGAAATACCCGTGCCGCAGAGCAAGGGACGCCTGCGTGAAGTGACGCAGGCCGCGACCGATTCCGGGGGGGCAACGATCACCATTGTCATGGACAGGGCGAAAGCCGTGGCCGACCTCACAGACTACAGAAAAACACTGATCTCCCTCGGCTGGTGGATGGAAGAACCGGGCAAAGACAAGGAAAGTATACACTTACAGGGGCGCAAGGGCCTGTGGGGCCTCACCATAAAGAACGGCAACGGCCCTTCCCGCTCAAGGCCCGATACCCTGGTCATCGAGGCTGTCCGCCACCCGCAGGGCCAATGGCCCGAAATTTGGAGCAAGGCGGGCATGGAAGCGCCGCCGCAGTCGGTTATCATCGGCCCTGTGGAACACAAGCCCGATGAAACAAACAGGGGCATATCCAAACTGGTATTCTTTGACGGCGTGGATGAGAGCGGCCTCGCGGCCTATGGCGCGCAACTGCAAAAGGCCGGGTTTGCCATTCCGAAGCGTGCCGACGGGAAATGGCAGTGGTTGCGCTACCTTCGCCTTGGAAACGATCTGTACCGGGCGGAAATTACCAGTGATGGCCGGTACGGAAACATTTCGTCCTTCAACTACAAGCTCACCTACTTTCCCGATGGAACCTGGCCCGCTGTATGGGGCGAGGGTGGGTTGCCCGCGCCCCTTGGCAGCGAGACCATTGTGGGTGCCGTTGATATGGAAGGCTGGAACGACAAGGAGAACCCCTACAGGGCTTTTTACTCCCTGGTGCGTTTTCTTGGCCTTGACCAGAAAAAAGTGGACGCCTATTTCGCCGCCTTGCAGGCCGCAGGCTTCACCCGCGAGCCAGACAGAGACCCGCCCCGGTTCTTCGCCTACCTGCGCGTTGGCGAACGATTGAGCCGGGTCGAGGTACAGCAGGAAGAAAACGATGAACTCGCTGAACTGCGCTTTTCCTTTCGCCACTTTGAAGACGGGGTCTGGCCCGCTGTATGGCGCGAGGGCGGCCTGCCCGCGCCCCTTGGCAGCAAGACCATTGTGGGTGCCGTTGATATGGAAGGATGGAACGACAAGGAGAACCCCTACAGGTCTTTTTACTCCCGGACACGTTTCCTTGGCCTTGACCAGAAAAAAGTGGACGCCTATTTCGCCAGCTTGCAGGCCGCAGGCTTCACCCGCGAGCCGAAAAGCGACCCGCCCCGGTTCTTCGCCTACCTGCGCTTTGGCGGACGATTGAGCCGGGTAGAGGTACAGCAGGAAGAAGACAAAGAACTCACCGAACTGCGTTTTTCTTTTCGCCACTTTGAAGACGGGGTCTGGCCCGCTGTATGGCGCGAGGGCGGCCTGCCCGCGCCCGTTGGCAGCAAGGCCATTGTGGGTGCCCTTGATATGGAAAGCTGGAACAACAAGGATGACCCCTACAGGGCTTTTTACCCCCGGATACATTTTCTTGGCCTTGACCAGCAAAAAGTGGACGCCTACTTCGCCAGCCTGCAGGCCGCAGGCTTCACCCGCAAGCCGGACAGCAACCCGCCCCTGTTCTTCGCCTACCTGCGCTTTGGCGAACGATTGAGCCGGGTAGAGGTACAGCAGGAAGAAGACAATGAACTCACCCTGCTGCGCTTTGCTTTCAGCCACTATAAAGACGGGGTCTGGCCCGCTGTATGGCGCGAGGGCGGCTTGCCCGCGCCCGTTGGCAGCAAGGCCATTGTGGGTGCCCTTGATATGGAACGATGGAACAACAAGGATGACCCCTACGGATCGTTTTACCCCCGGATACATTTTCTTGGCCTTGACCAGAAAAAAGTGGACGCCTATTTCGCCGCCTTGCAGGCCGCAGGCTTCACCCGCAAGCCGGACACCGACCCGCCCGTGTTCTTCGCCTACCTGCGCTTTGGCGGACGATTGAGCCGGGTAGAGGTAGAGCAGGAAAAAAACGATGAACTCACCCTGCTGCGCTTTACTTTCAGCCACATTAAAGACGGGGTCTGGCCCGCTGTATGGGGCGAGGGCGGCTTGCCCGCGCCCGTTGGCAGCAAGGCCATTGTGGGCACCGTGGATATGGAAAGCTGGGACAACAAGAATAGCCCCTACGGCTCTTTTAGCACCCGGATACGTTTTCTTGACCTTGACCAGAAAAAAGTGGACACCTACTTCGCTGCCTTGCGGGTCGCAGGCTTCACCCGCATGCCAGACAGAGACCCGCCCCGGTTCGTCGCCTACCTGCGCTTTGGCGGACGATTGAGCCGGGTAGAGGTAGAGCAGGAAGAACACAGAGAACTCACCAATCTGCGCTTTTCGTTTAACCACTTTGAAGACGGGGTCTGGCCCGCTGTATGGCGCGAGGGCGGCTTGCCCGCGCCCCTTGGCAGCAAGGCCATTGTGGGTGCCCTTGATATGGAAAGGTGGAACGACAAGAATAACCCCTACGGGTCTTTCAACACCCCGATACGTTTTCTTGGCCTTGACCAGAAAAAAGTGGACGCCTATTTCGCTGCCTTGCAGGCCGCTGGCTTCACCCGCGTGCCAGACAGAGACCCGCCCCGGTTCTTCGCCTACCTGCGCCTTGGCGGGCGATTGAGCCGGGTCGCGGTAGAGCAGGAAGAAAACAATGAAATCACCCAACTGCGCTTTGCTTTTGACCACTTTGAAGACGGGCAATGGCCCGCTGCATGGCGCGAGGGCGGCTTGCCCGCGCCCGTGGGCAGCAAGGCCATTGTGGGTGCCCTTGATGTGGAAAGATGGAACAACAAGAGTGATCCCTACAGGTCTTTTTCCACCCGAATACGTTTTCTTGGCCTTGACCAGAAACAGGTGGACGCCTATTTCGCCGCCTTGCAGGCCGCAGGCTTCACCCGTGAGTCGGACGCCGACCCGCCACGGCTCTTCGCCTACCTGCGCCTTGGCGGCACAATAAACCGGGTAGAGGCGCAGCAGCATAAAGACAGCGAACTCGCGGACATATACTATTCCTTTCAGCCTTATGAAGAGGGGGTCTGGCCCGAAGACTGGAAGGGCATTCCCGCCCCGCGCCATAAGGGCATTGTCGGCCCCTTTGACCTGAAACGGTGGCAGAACAGGGAAGGATGGTACGGCAGCTATTCCACGAACATGCGCTTCATGGGCGCCAATCTGAAGGAATACGCCGCCACCCTGCAACAAAACGGCTTCACCAGACCGAAAGACCCAAGGGAACCCTGGGAGCTTGAAAAACAGGTTCGCCTTGGCAACAAGACATATATGCTGACCATTTCCGACAACAACAACAAAGATATTCCCGAAGTCGGCTTCCAGTTCCGCGAAGTAACACAATAGCATTCCATGGACGAAAGCAACCGGACAATTCTTTGCAGACAACCCAACCCCTTTGAAGGAGAGCCTCCCATGTCCAGGTTTACCGTTGTATTCATGCTCTGTATTTTTTTACTCTC
>JGI994J12354_10000234_pt1 | contig 54688 bp, 51 predicted proteins | sample IntmicLarv3ML3BL_FD_12354 | JGI IMG/M metagenome (IMG submission 12354) | reverse complement strand
TATTGTTTCTTCTTGATAAGATAATTCTATCATACTATCTCCCATATCTGTTTGTGTTCCATCTTCTGCAAATGTATATCTACTTAAATTTATTGTATGTGTATTAGTTCCATCTGATACTTCTCCTACTGGTACCCATACAAATTGGTTTGTTCCATCTGATATTACTATTCCCTCATTTACTTTTTTTGTATCTTCTGTTATTTTAAATCCATCTGGTACTACTATTTTATTTCCATTTTCATCTCTTACCTCTGTATTTCCGACTACATAATCTTTTTGTATATCTTCTATTGTTTTTTCTATTACTTTTTCTTCTATTGTTATCTCACCATCACTATATACATAATAAACATTTCCAGTCTCAAATGTAACTTTTAAATTTTTCTCTGTATTTTCTACTGTTAATATATTTGCACCATCATTTCTTAAACTTTTTTCTAAATTTTCTTTTTTCACATTCTCTCTTTTTGATATCAATTTTGCATATGCTAGTGTTATTTGCTCTCTTTCCATTCCTCTTACACTTTCATTTCCTGCTTCTCTTGCTTTTGTTATTATTCCATTATCTCCCATTAATGTACCTATACTCACTCCAGTCAATATTAAAAGTATTACTATTGTTATAACTAATGCTATTAGAGTTATACCCTTATCTTCTTTTAATTTCATTTCTTCACCTTTCTTTTGTGTTATTTTACTATACATTTTATAGTTTTTCCTTCTTAGTGTCAATATCTTTTTTTACATAATTATAAGTTTTATATATCTATATTATTTTTTATTTTTTTATAAATTTTAATATGTTATATTTCAATAAGTATTTTTAATATTTAAAACTTTTTTAGTTCTTTTTTGTATATTTTTCTTATATTTTCTACATATTATATCTATAATATTTTTTAAAGGAGATGATTAAAATTTTTCCAAATTACCCTACTTACCCTTATATAGGTTTTACAGAAAAAAATGTTAAAATTCCTCTTACTTTTCCAAAACAACATCAAATTACTCAGCCTGGGATGGAACATCTTATGAGTCCTTCACCACTTTTTGATAATCCAAATTATATTCCATCTAATAAATTAAAAGATAAAGTTGCAATTATTTCTGGTGGTGATAGCGGAATTGGTAGAGCTACTGCTGTTTTATTTGCTAAAGAAGGAGCTAATATTGTCATTAGTTACCTAAATGAGCATGATGATGCAAATATTACAAAACAAATAATTGAAAGTTATGGAAGAAAGTGTATTTTAATTCCTGGGGATTTAAGAGATGAAAATGTTTCTAATATTATTGTTAAAACTACTATTGATACTTTTCAAAAGATTGATATTTTAATTAATAATTGTGCTGTTCAATTCCCTCAAAATGGTATTTTAGATATTACAGCTAATCAATTAAAAAATACCTTTGAAACCAATATTTTTTCTTACTTTTACCTAACTAAAGCTATTCTTCCTTATATGGAAGCTAATTCTAGTATTATTAATACAACCTCTGTTACTGCATTTGAAGGAAATGAAACTTTAATTGATTACTCCGCAACTAAAGGTGCTATTCTAAGTTTTACTAAGTCTTTAGCACTTTCTCTTTCAGACCAAAAAATTCGTGTAAATGCTGTGGCTCCTGGTCCTATATGGACTCCTTTAATTGTTTCTTCTTTTGATGAAACAAAGGTTGAGTCTTTTGGTTCTAATGTACCTTTAAAAAGAGCAGGACAACCTTTTGAAGTTGCTCCTAGTTATTTATTTCTTGCTTCTGATGATTCTTTGTTTGTTACTGGGCAGGTTATTCATGTTAATGGGGGTATGATTATTTAATGCAAACATTTACTTTTTATGTAAAGTGTGGTATAATTTATTAGTAACTTAAAAATTAAAATTTAAAAATCCTCATAAAATTATTATTTTGAGGTGGAAAGGTTTTTATGACTTCTGTTAACATTGAAACACCAAAAAGTTTATCTCCTTATTTGGAGTGTGTTCTTTTAAAGGCTACCAGCTATAGAGCAAAACTTTTGGTTAAGCTAAATGGAAATGAAATTGGTACTGTAACAGTTCACAATTCCAGTAGGCTGGAAAATATGAAGTTAGCTGTAAAATTATCAGCTGACGAAATTACAAAAATCAAGTTATTTGGGTTGTTTAAATTACACCCAAGTTTAGTCGCATAACCAATGTGTAGGATAGACTTTAAAAACTCTATCCTACATTTTTATTACCAATTTATCAAACTTAGAATTAATATATGTTTCTAGCTTTTTCATGAACTCTTCTGAGTTTATTTCTTTTTTTGCAACCATTTCCAATCCTTTTTCCCAACTGGCTGTTAGCTTTGGATTTAGAATATCTGGCATAGATTGATATATTATATCATAAATTATTTCACCTTTTTGTGTTGGAGATATAATTTGGGTTTTATTGTTTATTTGAATGTAATTAATTTTTTCTAGTTTTTTTACAATCTCTGCTCTAGTTGCACTGGTTCCTATTCCTGCTCCTTTTATTTGTTCTCTTAGCTCTTCTTCTTCAATTAATCTTCCAGCATTTTCCATGGCTAATATAATTGAACCTGAATTATATCTACTAGGAGGTGATGTCTCTGATTCTTTTATTTCGAAATTTTGAATATCTATTTCTTGTCCCTTTTTTAAATTTTTTAAAATTTCTAAATTACTGTCTTCTTCTTTTTCCATATTTTGATTACTTTGTGTTAATTTCTTTTTATCAATTGGTTTTAATATTTCTAAATATCCTTGCTTTATACACACTTTTCCACTGGCATTAAATGTTTCATTTTCAATATTTATAGTTACTTGAACTTTGTTGTATTCAGCTGAGGGATAAAATATTGCTAAAAATCTTTTTGTAATTACCTTATATACTTCCTTTTGAAGTTCTGATAAACTGTTGTAATTTTCATATCCTTGTCCAGTTGGAATTATTGCATAATGGTCTGTTATTTTACTATCATTTACATATTTTGTTTTTGCAATATTAGTTGAATATTTTTCTTCTGACATCTTTTTTACATATTTTTGAATTTCTTCATCTTTATATCCTTTTGCTATTCCATTTAAATTTTTAGAAATTTCTTTTGCTACTGCTGTTGATAAAACTCTTGCATCAGTTCTAGGATATGTTACTAATTTTTTTTCATACAAATTTTGTATTACTTCTAATGTTTCATCTGGCTTTATTTTAAATCTTTTTGTACATTCATTTTGCATTTCTGCTAGGTTGAATAATAGTGGGGCATTTTCTTTTTGTTTTGATTTTTTAAGTTCTGTAATTATTCCTTTTTTATTAGCTAATGTGCTTATTAGGTCTTTGGCATCTTGTTCTTTTTTAAATCCTGTTTCATTATATAATTTAGCTGATTCAAAAAATTGTGATTTTTCATTTACTTTCCATTCTGCTTTAAAAGAAGATTCTTCGCTTCCAAATTCTCCTAGTATTTTATAATACTTTGTTTTAATAAAATTTTTAATCTCTTTTTCTCTCGATACTACCATTCCAAGTACACAAGTCATTACACGACCAACAGAAATAGATGCTTTATCTTCATTAATGCTTTTAGCTAATGTTCTTCCATATATTATCGATAATAGTCTTGAGAAATTAATTCCTATTAAGTAATCTTCTTTAGCTCTTAAATATGCACTATCTGATAAACTATCATATTCAGATAAGTCTTTGGCTTCTCTAATCCCTCTTAAAACTTCTTCTTCTGTTTGAGAATCTATCCATACTCTTTTTTTGCTTTTTCCTTTAATTCCTATCATTTGGTCTACTAATCGATAAATATATTCCCCTTCTCTTCCTGAGTCAGTACTTACATATACTGTGTCTATTTCTTCATTTTTAATTATCCCTTTTATTACATTAAATTGGTTTTGAACTTGTGGAATTACTTCATATTTCCAATTATTTGGAATAAATGGAAGTGTTTCTAATCTCCAAAATTTTAATTTTTCATCATATTTATCTGGATAACTCATAGTTACTAAATGCCCAACACACCATGTAATTAGCCATTCACTTGATTCGAGATATCCATTTTTTCTATTTGTTGTTATTTTTAGTGCTTTTGCAAATTCCATTGCAACTGATGGCTTTTCTGTTATTAATAAATTTTTGCCCATTTTATCATCCTTTATTTCATTTTTTGGTTTATGTATTCTTCTATATATTGATTTGATATCTTGTAAATTTCTTTATATCTTTTTTGTGTTTGTTTATCTTTGAATTTAAATCTACTGTATAATTTTTCCAAGTAATTGTTTTCTTTTATATTTTCTAATCCTTGTATAAAATTGAAGTCATATACATATGCAAAATGGCTAACTAAAATGTCTGCACTTGTTTTTCTCTCTTTGTAGTTTATTTTTTTGCATTCTATAAATTCCCTATATATTTCATCTGATATTATATCATTTGATAAATCTTCTTTTTCCCAAATTGCTTTTTTGTCATCAAATGTTAGTATATATATTATATCTGTTTTATCTGCATCTCTTATTATCTTAGTATGTAGCAATTCTCTTTTACTTAAATCTTTTTCTTCTATATCATTCATACTTTTGTTATGATTTAGTATTGATTTTTCAATTATTTTATCATAATTTGTATCTTCTATAAATTTTCTAATTAAGTTACTTTCAAATAATATTTTAACTCCTAATTCTCCATGGTTTATACTATCTTTATCTACAAAAGTATTATATCTTTTTGCTTGCTCAAATCTTCCAATATCATGTAGTAATCCTATTAATTGGGCTAACTTAATGTCTTCTTCTTCTAAATTTAAACTTTTAGCTAATTTTTTTGAATTATTACTAACCCTTTCCATATGTCCAATTTTTAATTTAATTTTTTTATCTTCTATATCATATTGCTTTATATATTTTTTAAATTCATTTTTAGCTTTTAATATATCTATCATTATTTTACCTCTTTTGGAATTGTATCACTTTTATGTTATAAATTCAACTATTCTTAATTTGCTTTTAGTTTTTTAAATTTGGGAGAATCTGGATTTTTATTCATTTTACTTGAACTTAGACTTTAATTGTTATATAATATCAAGTAAAATAATCTGATTATTAGAAAGGGGAATGTTTGTAATGGATTACAATTTTAAAGAAACTGAAAAAAAATGGCAACATAAATGGGAAATGGAAGGAACTTTTAATGCAAAAAGTGATTATACTATGAAAAAATGGTATGGTCTAATTGAATTCCCTTATCCTTCTGCTCAAGGATTACATGTTGGTCATCCAAGGAGTTATACTGCTTTGGATATATTAGCTAGAAAAATGAGATTAGATGGGTATAATGTTTTATATCCTATTGGTTTTGATGCTTTTGGACTACCTGCTGAAAATTTTGCTATAAAAAATCATGTTCATCCAAAGATTATTACAGCTCAAAATGTTTCAAATTTTAGAAAACAATTAAAATCTTTAGGTTTTTCTTTTGATTGGTCAAGAGAAGTTGATACTACTGACCCAAATTATTATAAATGGACTCAATGGATATTTATTAAGCTATATGAAAATGGTTTAGCATATAAAGCAACAATGCCTATTAATTTTTGTACTGGTTGCAAGGTTGGACTTGCTAATGAAGAAGTTGTAAATGGTAATTGTGAGAGATGTGGTAGTGAAGTTGTTCAAAAAGAAAAATCTCAATGGATGTTGAAAATTACTAAGTATGCTCAAAGATTAATTGATGACTTAGATGATATTGATTTTTTAGATAAAATTAAAACTCAACAAAAAAATTGGATTGGTCGTAGCGAGGGTGCTGAAGTTACTTTTAAAATTTCAAATGAGTCAGAAGAACTTTTAGTTTATACTACAAGACCTGATACTTTATTTGGAGCTACTTATATGGTAGTTGCTCCAGAACATAAAATGATTGACACATTAAAATCAAAAATTATAAATATTGATGAAATTGAAGAATATAAACATAATGCAAGTCTTAAATCCGATTTTGAAAGATCTGAAATTAATAAAGATAAAACTGGTGTGGAAGTAAAAGGAATTAAAGCAATTAATCCTTTAACTAATAAAGAAATTCCAATATGGATTTCTGATTATGTTCTTAGCTCTTATGGAACTCGGGGCTATTATGGCGGTTCCTGCTCATGATGATAGAGATTTTGATTTTGCTAGTAAATTTAATTTACCTATTCTTCAAGTTATAGATGGAGATAATGTAGACTTATCAAAAGAAGCTTATACTGATGTGGAAGATGGTTTTTTAATAAATTCAGGTTTTTTAAATGGTCTTGATGTAAAAACTGCAAAAGAAAAAGTTATTTCTTTTGTTGAATCTCAAAATATTGGTAATAAAAAAGTGAATTACAAGCTTCGTGATTGGGTATTTTCTCGCCAAAGATATTGGGGCGAACCAATTCCTATGGTTTATTGTGATTCTTGTGGTTGGGTTACTCTTCCAGAAGAACAATTACCACTAAGACTTCCTGATATTGAAGATTTTGAGCCTGGAGAAAATGGTGAATCTCCTCTAGCTAAACAAGAAGAATGGATTAATACTACTTGTCCTTGTTGTAAAAAACCTGCTAAAAGAGAAACAGATACTATGCCTCAATGGGCTGGTTCATCTTGGTATTTTTTAAGATATATGGATCCACATAATAATGAGGCTTTAGCTTCAAAAGAAGCTTTAAATTATTGGTCACCTGTTGATTGGTATAATGGTGGTATGGAACATACTACTCTTCATTTGCTATATTCAAGGTTTTGGCATAAATTTTTGTATGATATTGGAGTTGTTCCAACTAAAGAACCTTATCAAAAGCGTACTTCACATGGTATGATTTTAGGTGATAATTGTGAAAAAATGTCTAAATCAAAAGGAAATGTTATTAATCCTGATGATATTGTAAATGAATTTGGTGCAGATACTTTTAGAGTTTATGAAATGTTTATGGGACCTTTTGACCAAGCTGCTAGTTGGTCTATGGATAGCATTAAAGGTTGTTCTAAATTCTTAGATAGAGTTTGGAATATGAAAAGCTTTTTAATAGATGGTGATAGTTATTCTGGAGAATTTGAAAATTTAATTCATAAGTCTATTAAGAAAGTAACTCATGATATTGATGAAATGAAATATAATACTTGTATTTCTACATTTATGACTATGGTTAATGAATTTTATAGATTAAAAAGAATTAATACATTTGAATTTAAAACATTCTTAACTTTACTTAATCCTTTTGCACCTCATATTACTGAAGAATTAAATAAATTAATTGGATTTAATGATGATATTTCTAAATATAATTGGCCAAAATATGATGATAAAAAAACAATTGATGATAAAATAACACTTCCTATTCAATTTAATGGGAAACTTAAAGCGACTGTTATAATTTCTTTAGATGAAGATGAATCTTCTGTTAAAAATAAAGTTCATGAAATGATTGATTCTAAATTAGATGGTAAAACAATTTTAAAAGAAATTTATGTTAAAAATAGAATTTATAATATTGTTGTGAAATAAATATTGATTTTGGAAACCTATTAGTTTTTATATATTCTAATAGGTTTTTAATTTTGTTTTAATTTGTTTTCTAAATAATAGATTTTATCCGAATTTCTGTCCATGATTTTTTCTCCATTTTCAATTCTTTTTTGTTGAAATTCAAATTTTTCACTATGCATACTTATTGCATCTAAAGCCAATCCTAGCTTTTTTCCATGTTCTACTTCTATTACAGCTACTGTTTTGCTTATTTGCTTTATGTCTTTTTTCATCTCTGGTATTTCATTTAATTGTTCTTGCATCTTTGGTATTACTTTTAGTTGCTCTTGCATTTCTGGTATTACTTTTAGTTGCTCTTGCATCTTTGGTATTACTTTTAGTTGCTCTTGCATTTCTGGTATTACACTTATCGTTCTTTTTATATCCATTACTTCATTTTTAATACCTTTTACTTCTCTTTCAATTCCAAATATTGCTTCTAGTATCTTTTCTTCACTTGTTTTATTCATGTAGATCCCTCCTTTCTGGCTTTAAAATTACAATCGATTGTTTTAATATTATACTTTGCTAGAATTAATCTGTCAAGAATTTTTCGTTTACATTTTTCGACATAATTTCCATATTATAACATTATTTTTTAATTTATTTGTCATTAAAATGTAAATAACACTTAATATTACTGACATATATATTACTCTTTTTTATAGTATAATATTATTAAATTACACTAAGGAGAAGCATAGATGAGTATAAAATCAGATTTAAAAAAAGATGGAATAGAAGTTACTAGCACTTTAGATACTTTAAAAATAAATTCATTAGCAAGAAATATTTCGCTTAAAATATGTACTACTTTTCCAGAATATAATATAAATCAAAATGAGCTATTTATTAAATTATCTCGTTTGAATATGTATAAAGCTTCTATGCCTGATGGAATGGCTGAAGCTAACTATTTCTATAAAAATAGCTCTATTTATTATAATCAAAACATTCCAGATGAAGATTTAGAAGAATTTGCAATACATGAAATAATACATTATCTTCAAGAAATAAAAGATAAGAAAAATACTTTGATTAGAATGGGTCTTTGTGATTATACAGAATTCAAAATTTATGGACTTGGATTAAATGAGGCATCAGTTCAATTAATGTCTTCTAAAATTAATAAAATTCCTAAAGAAAGTGTCAAATATTTCGGTATCAATTTTGAAACTAATAGCCCTTCTTATTACCCACTTGAGTGTTGTTTGGTTAATCAATTAGCATATCTAATTGGAGAAGATATTTTATTTGATAGTACCTTTAATAGTAACGATAATTTTAAAAACGAATTTTCAAAGTTAGTTTCACCTAAAACTTTTTTAACTATTCAAAGTGCTATTGATGAAATTCTTTATTTAGAAGAAGATATTGTAAAATTAAATAACAAAATCGCTCAAATTGATGATAGAAATAAAAGAATTGATGGTATGCTTAGAAAAATTGATGAACTTAAAAGTGAAATTACTTTAACTTTTATGAGAACTCAAAATATTATTATATCTAGTTATTTCAATAATACATTTAATACTATTTCAAATTTAGAAGAATTAGAAACTTATCGCAAAAAATTATATTCTTTTAAAAATTATTTAGGTGTTACTGATGGATATTCATTTTTTAATAATTATTATGTATCAAAAATGGAACAATTAGAAATTAAATATAATGCATTTGAAAATGGGGAAATATATAATTTGGAAACTTCTCTTGAAGTTATATCTAAAAAAGATAATGTATTTATACAGCTTTTGAAAACAATTAAGAAAATTATTTTTGGTAATTCATCAAATGATAGTAAATTTGAGGTTTAATATTATGATATTGTAACTTTTCTATTCACTTTTTCATAAAAAAAATCTGTTCTATTTTCTTGAACAGATTTTTTTTATTATACTAATTTATTCTTTTCATCTTATATTTTCTACTATTTTTTTAGAAGCTTCCCTTCCAGAATGAGCAGCCCATGCAACAGTTCCTTTCATTCCAGCTAAATCTCCACCTGCATATATTTTTTTATTAGAAGTTTGATAATTTTCGTGTACTTCTATATTTCCCCATTTATTTAAATTAAGCCCTAAATGTTTAACATGTTTATCTGTTTCTGAACCTAGTGCCATCACTAAATAATCTATATTAGTACTATAGTTACTTCCTTCTAAATTAACAGGAACTAATCTATTATCCCCTTCTTTTTTAATCAATTCAGTTTTTATTAATTCTACCTCTTCTACTTTTTTATTACCTTTTATTTCTATAATATTGTTTTGAAATAAAAATTCTATACCTTCTTCTATTGCTTCTTCTATTTCCTTTGGTTCTGCTGGCATTTGCTCTCTTGCTCTTCTATAAATTACTTTAACTTCTTTTGCTCCTAATTTTTTTATAGTCCTTGCACAATCCATTGCAACATTTCCACCACCAATAACAGCTACTATTTTCCCATCATAATTTGGATGAAGATTATGCTCTAGTAGCTCATTTCCACCATATACACCTTCTAAGTCTTCTCCTTTTATTCCCATTTTGCTAGAAATGTTTGCACCAATACTTAAAAATATTGCATCATATTCTTTTTCTAATTCTTCTAAAAATATATTTTTTCCAAGTTCATGATTATATTTAACATCAATTCCTAATTTTAAAATCTTATCAACTGTTTGATTAACCATATTTTTTGATAATCTAAAATCTGGAATTCCATGTATTAGCAGTCCACCTAAATAATCATATTTTTCATACAATGTGACTTGCATACCTTCTTTAGCTAAAAATGCACTACATGTCAAACCAGCAGGTCCTGCACCTATTACAGCGACTTTTTTATCAGATTTCTTATCTTCCATTTCTTTTTTATATATTTCAAATAAAGTATTTCTATCTTCTGCCATTTCATCAAATACAAATGCTTCTAAATCCCCAATTGCCACGGAATTACTCTTTAATCTTCTTATACAAGCACCTTGACATTGTTTTTCATGAGGGCATATTCTTCCACATATACCTTGCAGTACTGTTGTTTTTGATAGTGTTTCGTATGCTTTTTTATAGTCTTTTTCTTTTACTTGAGTAATAAATAAAGGAATGTCATTGTCTAATGGACAACCTTTAATGGAACATGGTTTTATTTTACAATTCAAACAATGCTTTGCTTTTTCTTCTATTTCTTCAACCTTTGAAATCATCTTAATTCCCCTTTTGTCTCTTAATTTATTATTTCTATTTTATTACACCTTATACCTCATGTCAATTTCACTGACTCCTTAGTGTAATTATTTTTTCTTCTTTATATATTATGTATTTTACTTTTGCTTTGAAAAAACTTGTTTTAAATCATTTATAAAATCAATCTTTTTTGTATCATCTCTAAGTAGTGCTGCTGGGTGCCATGTTGGTATGTATTTTATATTTTTTCTGTTTATCCATTTTCCCCTAGATGCTGTTATTCCATATTCTTTTCCAAGTATATTTTTAAGAGCAACACTTCCGAAGCAATATGATTATTTCGGGTTTTACTAAAATCACCTGATTTCTTAGGTAATTAATACAAGCTTGTGTCTCATCTTCTTCTGGGTTTCTATTTCCTGGTGGTCTACATTTTACAATATTTGCAATATATACATCTTCTCTTTTAACCCCTAAAGCTTGAAATGCCATATCCATAAGTTTACCTGCTCGTCCAACAAATGGTTCACCTATCCTATCCTCATCTGCTCCTGGACCTTCTCCAATTAACATTATTTTAGCTTCTTTATTACCTACTCCAAATACTATATTTTGTCTTTTAGTACATAATTTACATTTTTTACAATCAATAATCGATTGTTCTAATTCTTCCCATGTCTCAAACATTCTTTATCACCTATTTCACACAATTTTCTATTAATTCTATTTTAAATTCTTTTGTAGTATCTATTTTAGCCAATGTACCAATTGGTATAACTGTTTTAGTTTCAATATGTCCAAAATTATTAGACTTTATAATTGGGAAATTATACTCATTACCTATTACATCTAAAATTATTTTTTCAAGTGTTATTCCACTTTGATGTTCATAATTTCCTATCCATAATCCTTTAATTTTATCATATACCCCATTTTGTTTTAAATGATATGAATAATGGTTAACCGCTTCTGGATCTGATTCATATCCAAGATCTTCTAAAAACAATATTTTATTTTCAAAACTCACTTTATATTTACCAGAAACTAGATAACTTAATAAATTCAAATTTCCACCTATTAATTCACCTTTTGCTATACCTTCTTTTAAAGTAATATCCTTTTCATTAGTTCTTCCTATTTCAATACTTTTATCTACAAATCTTTTAATTACTTCTTCAAAACTATAATTTGTTTCATCTGTTGCAATTGTTTTAAAATTTGTTCCACTAAATGTTATAAGCCCTGTTTTATTTGTAATTACATTAGTAATTGAAGTAATATCACTATATCCACATATTATTTTAGGATTATTTTTAATAATATCATAATCTAAATAATCAAATGTAGAATTTGAATTATTTCCACCCTTTGCACACCATATCATTTTAATATCTTTATCTTTAAACATTTCATTAATATCATCTGCTTTTTCTTTAGCACTACTACTATACCCATTAGTATTTGAGAATAAATTTTTTGAAAACTTTACTTTAAACCCTTTTTCCTCTACTATTTTCTTAGCATTCATCAATTCGTCTACTTTATCTCCAATTATCGGCCCTGATGGTGCCACAACACCTATTGTATCACCTAACTTTAAACAATTTGGTATTAATTTCATAAGCTTTAACCTCTTTTCCTAAATTATGCTTTACTTTAATTCTATCAAAGCTGTATTTAAACCATATTCCTGCTTTTCTACTCTATATGAATGAATTATATCTGAGTTACATACATTGCATATCTTACAATCTATAATATTTTCTTTTTTCAATCCTTTTTCTTCTAATATTATTTCATTAATCTTTACTGTATCTATATTCCATTTTTCATCTTTTATATTTTTTATCTTTTTAGTTATTATATCAGGCTCTTCATTTAATATATCTTTAAATGACTCTTTAAACATATCTTTTACATCTTTATCTACTTCAAAATGGCATTTTCTTATACTTGGACAAATACATGCAATAATATTATGAGGATTACAATTAAATTCTTTTATCATTTTATCAATTGTATTTCCTGCTACTTTTTGTATAGTACCTCTCCAACCAGAATGAATATTTGCAATAACTTTTTTTTGTGGATCAAAGAAAATAATTGAAATACAATCTGCATTAGTTGTAGATAACATCAATTTTTCTTTATTAGTCACAATACCATCAGTACTTTTATATTCATCTAAATTAAAATCTGGATAATCTTTATTTATTTTTCCTTTTGCTACTTTTATATTACTTGTATGTTCTTGATTTGTTTTTACTAAATTAATATAACTACTATTTATGCTTTTGCATAATATATCATAACTATTAATTGCCATTTCATAATCTTTATCACTTAATTTGTCTTTATTGACTCTGGCAGTTCTAAAATTTTTATCTAATCCTAGACTATATGCATGATTTATTTTATCTTTATATTCAAGAAGTTTTCTAAATTGGATAAATTCTATACCTTCTTTTTTTATATGAATTACTTTTTCATTTGACAAATCTTTCATAATACTCCTTTAATATATTGACACAATAGGGACGGGGCAAAAATGTTGCAAATATAAGTATATAAAAGAACAAAAGATGATATTATATAAAAAATGCAACATTTTTACCCCGTCCCTATTGTGTCTTTTTTATCTTATTTTATTTCTTTTTTCATTTTTAATATTATATCATCTTTTGTTTTTTTGTCTATATAGTTATACTTGTTGTTTTGTCTTGGGTCAAATCCACATACTGCTTTATATCCACAATATTCACATGGTGTTTTTCCTTTTTTATTATATGGCTTTAGGTCGATTTGTCCACTTAATATTTCTTTTGCTATTTGTTTTATTGTTATATCTATATAGTCTTGCAATATTTTAAATGATTCTTTGTCTACTCCATTTGTCCAATTTTGTATTACTGCTCCTGATGCACTAATTGCTGCTGGCACTAATTTTGAGCTTCCTGATTTTAGTGTGTTATCATTCATTTTTATTATATTTACATCTGCAACTATTAGTCCTTTCATTTTGAAGTTTTTTCTTATCATTTCTTCTATTTCTTCTTCAGTTGTTCTTTTTTCTACTTCTACTATTTTTTCTAATAATGAGAAATAGAATACTCCTGCTGGCATAATGTCTTCTTCTTTGCATATTGCATCTGTATATGTTAATAATTGAATTTGCAAGCCTGCATATACTTCATTTAAATCTATATTTTTTCCTGATGATTTATAGTCTATTATTCTTAAATATTTACCATCTTCTCCGATTAGCTGTGTCTATTCTATCTATCTTTCCTGTTATTTCTACTCTTTTTCCATTTTCCAATTCTAATATTATTGGTTTATATTTTCCTTTTTTTCCAAATTCTATTTCTGTTCCTTCTACTTTGAAGTCACTATATATTATTGTTTGTATTATATATTTTAATGCTTTACTTACTATTTTTTTCAGTCTTTTTACTAATACTTTATATTTCGCTGTTGCTGTGAATTTATAGTTTTTGGTTAAACTTATATTTTTACTTATTATTCCGTGATACTATCTTTAATATGTCTTCTTCTTCTAACTCTGCTAATCCTAAATTTTGCTTTTTTACTTGCTCAAAAAACTCATCTATTGTTTCATGCATAAATGTTCCTGTGTCAAATGAGTGTATTTTTAATTCTTCTTTTTCTTTTAGGTTTAGTCCATATTGAAGATAATATGAAAATGGACAACTTCTGTATTTTTCTAGTCTTGATACACTTGTATTTAAGATATTTCCATATAGTTTTTCTATATTTTCTTTGTTTATGTTTGATGGAATATTTGTGTAACTTAATCCTTTTAAGTCATTTTCCATTTTTTCTTTCCATTTTATTTGACTTTTGTAATATTTATATATTTGATACCAAATTTCTTGTATCTCTTCTTTATTTTTTAGTTTTGATATGTTTTCTAGTAATTCTTCATATGTATTTATTTTGTTAGTAATTTTGTACTTTTTTGTTATTATATCACTTTCTTCTTGTAATTTTGGATATATTTTTCTTATCTTATTTACTAATATTGATGGTCTTAGTGATTTTCCTTCCTTATTAGATGAACTGTATGATAAATATATACTTTCTTCTGCTGTTGTTAAAGCTTTATGAATATTAAAGTTATCTTCATATAGTTTGTCTATTGTTCCATTTGCTAATTCTATTCCATTGTTTTTTAATATTTTTCTGTCTTCATCATTAAGAAAACCTTCATCTTTGTTTACACTTGGAAAACTTCCATCATTTAAACCTATTATGAATACTGTTTTTACTTTATGGCTTCTTGACCTGTCAACATCCCCAAATATTACTTGGTCTTGTGTTCCAGGTATTTTTCCAAGCCCACTTGTTTTTAATCCTACTTTTAATATTTGACTGTATTGATTTGTTGTTATTTTATCATCTCCAAATACTATCACTATTTCATCTAATATATCTATTATTATTTTATAACTTTCTTTATATTCGTTTGCTAAATCTATAAGGTTATTTTCTTCTAATTGTTTTATTTTTATTTTAAGTAGTTCTTCTATTTTTTGTGATATGAGAAAATCATATATACATAGGGTTATATTTTTTGCTGTTTTTTCTTTTGATATATTTTCTTTCAATTCTATTATTGGGTTTATTGTTTGCTTTCTTATTTCATTTAATCTTTCTATATCTTGCTTTTTACTTTCTTTTTCTGTTTCGAATATAAAGTCTGTTTTCCATTTGTTTTGTTTTATTCCCCATTTATTACAATAATTTTCTAGTTTAAATATTTCATCTTTTTCTAAATTACAAAATCCTAGTTTGATATAGTTAAAAATGCTTTCATTACTAAAATTTTTAGTTAATATTTCTAATATTGATAATATATATTGAATTATTATGTTTTGGTTTAAATCTCTTTTTTCATCAATGAATACTGGTATTTCATATTTATCAAAAATCACTCTTACTAATGATGAATAGTCACTTATATTTTTGGTAATTATTGATATATCTTTATATCTTATATTTTTTTGTTTTGTTAATTCATTTATTTTTTTTGCTACATTTTCAATTTCAGAATATTGATTTTTTGCAAGAAATAGGTGTAGATTTTTCACATTTTCTTCATATTTTGTGGATTTTATTTTGTTTATGTTTTCACTTAAATGTTTTAATTCTTTTGTTTTAAATCTATGTATTTCTTTTAAGAATATAGGTTTTTCTAATTCTACTCCTATTTCTTCTGATTTATTTTTTATTTTTTCTAATGTTAATTTATTTGAATAAAATATATCTATATCTGGGTTTGTATTTAAATTTAAATTATCTATTGTCATTAATATGTTTACTTGTTTTGCTTGCTTCATTAATATTTTTAGCACTTCATATTCTTGTTTTGTAAATCCTGAAAACTCATCTAAATATATTATACTATTTTTAACTATGTCTGTTTCTTCTAAATTGTTTGCAAGTATTGTTAACATATCTGTTTCTTCAATATATTTACCTTGTAATTGATCATTAAATTTTTCATATATTAATGATATATCTTCTAATTTTGATTTTAAGTATGTGTCTTTTGTTTGTTTGATTTCTTCTTTTAAATGTTCTACTAATATACCATGTTTTTTGAATTCTTTTATTGCTTGAATACTAATTTCTGTATTTTCATCTGATTTCCCTAAAAACTTAAGTTCTTTTTTGTATATACTCAATATTTGATATATTAACATTGCTTTTCCACATTTTGATAAATGTGTTTTAGTATTTCCTCCTATTTCATTTAATACTCTATATGCCATTCTACTTAAAGTTATTACTTCTGCATTTATAACTGAATTTGTACTTACTTCTTCCATTAATTTTTTTTCAGCTGTAAATGAAAATTGCTCTGGTGTTATTATATATATCTTTTTTTCTTCATTTATTAATTTAGAAATTTCTTCATAACAATATTTACTTTTACCTGTTCCTGGTTTTCCATATATTATTCTAACTCCCATAAACATTTCCTTTCTTTGATTATAAATTATTATGCCTCTCTTCTCCAATAAAATAGGTATTGTTGTGCTATTCCTGCTAAGTTTCCAAATTTTTCTTCTGCTATTTTCTCTATTTGTTTTTTGCTTACTTTTTCTTCTTCTTCACTTTTTATGTATAAATCATTTATTACTCTTCTTACCCATACATCTATTGGAAATACTTCAAATCTTTTTAGCTTGGAAAATAGTAAAATACAATCTGCTACTTTTGGTCCTACTCCTGATAATTTTAAGAGTTCTTCTTTTACTTCTAATGTATTTGGATTTTTCTTCATTTTTTCTATGTCTATTTCTTTTTCTAATATCATTTTTGTTGTTTCATATATTCTTTTATCTCTAAATCCTAATCCTAATTTTCTGTATTCTTCTACTGTTACATTTTTCAATTCTTCTGGAGTTGGGAATGTGTAATACAATTTGTTGTCATATATTATTTTTCTTCCATATGTTTTAGATAACTTTTCTATTATCCCTTTTATTCTTGGAATATTATTGTTTGCTGATATTATGAAAGATATTATTGTTTCCCATAAGTCTTGATTTAGTATTCTAATTCCTTGTCCATATTTTATGCTTGTTTCCATATTTTCATCTATTTTTGATAGTTTGTTTTTTATTTTTTCATAATCTCTTTCTAAGTCAAAATATTTATCTATTGTTTCTTTTATGTCTTTTTTACAAATTCCAGTGAATATTATTTTATTTTCTTCTTGTTTTACTTGTATTACATTTTCTTCAAATACTCCTATATATGTGTTATCTTCTTGTTTATTCCATCTAAAACATTGTCCACATTCAAATATATCTTTTAACTTAAATGATTTATTGTTTTCTATTATATATTGTTGTTCTTTCATATATGTCTCCTTAATTTCTTCTTTTTTCATGTTTTATTATACTATATTTTGCTTGCTTTTGTATATGTTTTTTGTTTTTTTGACAATTATTGTAAAAATATTATAGTATATGTGTAAAACCATATACTATAATGCTTCTAATTATTAGAAAAACCTACTTCATTTAATTTTGTTAAATGAAGTAGGTTTTGTTTTGAATTTATTTTAATTTATCTTATTTTTTATACTTTATTAAACCCTAATCCCAACACTTCTCTTGAATTTGTTATTATTATAAAGCAATTAGGGTCCATTTCTCTTGCTTCTAACTTTATTCTGCCAACATCTCTCCTAGATGCTGCACACATCAATACTAATTTTTCTTCCTTTTTGTACATTCCTATTCCATATAACCCAGTTGTTCCTCTTTGGACTTTATCCCCTATTTGTTTTGCTATTTCTTCATTTTTATTTGATATAATTAAAAGTAATTTTGTAAAATAAATACCTTCAAATAAGATATCTATCATTTGCCCCATTATATATATTGCTATTGCTGAATATAGTCCTATTTCTATCTCTCTTAAGAAAATTACATTTAAAGAAACTATAATTGCATCTAATATTAGTATCATTTGTCCCATTTTTAATACTGGTTTATATTCTCTTACAATATAGCTAATTAAGTCTGTGCCTCCTGTTGATGAATTCATCTTTAATATTAAAGCTGTTCCTAATCCTATTATGATACCACCATATATACATGCTAAAAATCTATCTGTTGTTATTGCTTGATAATTGTCTAATAAATCAATAAATATTGATAAAGAAATTGTTCCAACTATTGCTTTTGTAAAAAATGTTTTTCCTATTTTAAAAAATGCAAATATGAATAATGGTATGTTAATAATTACTATCATTGTTCCCATTGGGATATTTAATAAATAATATGTTATTGTTGCAATTCCTGATATTCCTCCTGATGATAATTGGTTTGGAAGCAAAAATAAAGATACTCCAATTGCTATTATAAATGAACCTATAATTGTTCCTAATATTTCTAATAAAAATTTCTTTATATTAAATTTGTATTTTTTATGCATAATTTTCTCCTTTTCTTTATTATTTGGTTATTTTAGGTTATTTATGCATAATTTTAAAAACATGAGATAAATTTCTCATGCTTTTTGTTTTTTAATATTTAATTCTTCATCTTCTTTAAAATCATGATATGTTTTTGTAATATTAATTTTGGATTTTCCTTGTTTTACTTTTTCATCTTGTTTTAATATTAATTCAACATCATATGTATCTTTTAATTTTTTAGCATTTTCTCTTTTATGTCCAACTACATTATTACTATCCATTGGATTTACAATTACTTCTACTTCCCTTACCTTTACATTTAGCTTCTTTATTTTACTTACAATTGCATCATACCACATTTGGGATTCTACTAATTGCCTAAATGCTGCATGATATGGCCCTGCTACTACTTCACTTTTTTCTCCATCTGGAGTGGTTATTTCATCTGTATTTTGAAGTCCTACTCTTATTACATCTATTTTTTTTCTAACAAACATTTTTACCAATTCTTTACATATATCTACTGCTTGTACTAATGGTATTGGATCATAAAGCCCTTCTTTATAGTCTTTTTCTAATTTTGTATTTTTTACTACTAATACAGGATAAATTCTAATCATTTTTGGTTTTAATTTAATTAATGCTTTTGCTGTATTTATTTCATCTATTTTATTGCTCTCTGGTAATCCTACCATCATTTGATGTCCTAATTTAAATCCATACCACTTAATTAATTTTGATGCTTTTTTTACATCACAAAAAGTATGTCCTCTATTTGATTTTTTTAAGATATAGTCATTTGCTGATTGTACACCCAATTCTATTGTTTTTACTTTATGTTTTTTTAACTTTTTTAGAATTACTTTGTTTATATAATCAGGTCTCGTAGATATTCGTATACTATCTACTTTTTCTTCTTTTATATACTTATATGCAACACCTAATAATTCGTCTTGCAGTTCTTCTTTAATTGCTGTAAAACTTCCTCCAAAAAAGGCTATTTCTATTTGTGATTTATCTACTTTCAAATTTTCTAGGTAACTATCTATTATTTTTTTTACTTCTTCTTTTGTTATATTATTTTTTTGACCACTTATTGAATTTTGATTGCAAAAAACACAATCATTTGGACATCCTAAATTTGGTACAAATATAGGGATAATATATTGTTTTTCCATAGATTTACCTCTTTTCTATTTCAAATTTTGAATGGCTTTTTTAGCAGCATTCATTTGAGCTTCTTTTTTACTTTTTCCCTCTCCTTTGGCCAAAGCTTTTCCGTCTATACTTACTTCTACTTCAAAACTTTTGTTATGGTCTGGCCCTTTTTCATTTGTAATTGTATATTTTATAGATACCTCTCCATTTTCTTGTAATTTTTCTTGTAATACTGTTTTGTAATCTTTAATTCCTACATTTTTTGTGGAGATATCAATTTCATTTTTTAGGTTTTGTATAATGAATTTGTCTACTTCTTCTATTCCTCCATCTAGGTAAATAGCTGCAATTACTGCTTCTACACTGTCTGCTAATATTGCTGGTCTATTTTTTCCACCTGTTTTTTGTTCTGATTTACCTAAATACAAGAAATCACTAAAATTATGCTTTTTTGCTATTTTGTATAAACTTTCTTCGCATACTACACTAGCTCTAACTTTAGTCATTTCTCCTTCTTTTAATTTATGATGATTTTCCCATATATATTTACTTGATATGAATTCTAATATACTATCTCCTAAAAATTCTAATTTTTCATTACTTTCTTTTTGATTTTCATTTGCATATGATGTATGTGTTAACGCATTTTTTAATAGTTCTTTATTTTTGAAAGTATATCCTATGTTTTTTTCAATTTGTTCTATCATTTTTTCACCTCTTTCTTAGTTTGCTATTTTCTTTTATATTATATACTATTTTATATAATTTGCAAGTATTTTTTATTTGTTCTTTTTATATTAGATTTGACTATTTATAGTTTATATCTATTTTTTATAATTCATTTCTTCACTTTTTATTTTGTCTAAATCTTAAATCTATAAATTTTTTTTAAAATTAGTTAAATTATAAATACATAGTAAAATAGAAAATTTTTACTGTGTGTTTTTGTAAAATAATAGACAAAATTTATGGACAAGTTTTGCATGTTACTGTATAATGAATATATATTATTTAAAATTATAGAAAGAGAGTAAAAACTATGTTAAATGATCCTAATTCTTTTAACAAAGAAAATAGAAATTTATCTGAAGTTTTTAAGGAATTACAGGCTATTAAAAATGGCGAAAAGTCTATCGAACCACCTGTATATTCTGGTAACCAAAAAACTTCTAATTTGAAAAATCAATTTAATTTTGGTAAAAATAAAAATATTAATTCTAATAAAAATTCAGATTTAAAATTGTCTCATATTATAAGTGGTTGTGCAATTTTGATTATTGGTATGGCTATATTTTTTCCTAAAAGTATTTTTTTTAATGAAAGCTATGCTAGAGAAGAAAATATGGATTCTGATTCTGAATATGAAATAAATCGCCATAGTTTAAACATTGGAAATATTATTTCAGGAAATATAGATACTGAAAAAATACAAGAACAGGTTATTGAAGAACGTGAAGTAGAATATGAAATTACATATAATAATAATCCTGAACTTCAAAAAAGTGAAGAAATAGTTCTTCAAGAGGGTATTTTAGGAAAAGATAAAATTACTGCTATAAAATCTTATGAAAATGGTGAATTTGTAGAAGAACTTATTTTAGCTAGAAGTGTTTTAATAGAACCTATTTCAAAAATTATTGATCTTGGTACTTCTGAATTTTTGGCTAAACATAAAGTACATATTGGTGATACTATGTATTTACTAGATACTTTTGATTTAATGGAAGAAGCTGATACTTCTTCAGTTGTTGTTGCTGAAATTAAGAAAAGCTTAGATGTTAAACTTTTAGAATTACCTAGTGAAGAATGGTGCAGAGTTTCTTTTGATGGATTAGAAGGTTATATTCAAACTTCTAAATTGACTTCATCTTTTACTACACCTACTATTATTGAGAGAAATAGAATACAAAGAATATTAATTAAAGTTAATATTGATATGGAATTAAATAGACCAAGTGGATTAACTTTAAATGATTATAAAAAAATATTTACTGGTTTGTCAAGTGATAATAATAGAGTTTTTCAAAATAATTATTCAGCATTTTATAATGCTGAGAGAAAATATAATATTAATGGTATTTTCTTAGCAGCTATTGCAATTCATGAAAGTGCTTGGGGAAGTTCTCAAATTGCACAAGATAAAAATAATTTATTTGGATATGGTGCTTATGATGCAACTCCTTATGAATCAGCATTTACTTTTGAAACATATGAAGATGGTATTGAAACAGTTGCAAAGTCACTTGTTAAGTATTATTTAAATCCATCTGGAACAAGAATTTATGATGGTGAAACTGCTGCTGCTTGGTATTATAATGGCCCTACTTTATTAGGTGTAAACACAAGATATGCAACTGATGCGTTTTGGCATACAAAGGTATTTAGAACCATGGAAAGTTTGTATGATAAACTTTAATATATTAATTATGGAGGAAATAAATGAAAAATTTTAAATTTAAAAATGCAAAGTTGATTTTTGTTTTGCTAATTATGTCTTTATTTGTTGTTAGTTTATTGTATTATAATTTTGTATTTTTAAACATTTTTTCTAGGAACTCTTTTGCAAACGAGATGATAGCTTTGTCAGATGAGAATGAAAATTCAATATTTAATGTTCAAAAATTGTTAATATATAGTAGTGCAAATGCAATTGATAATTCTACTTATAATTCTTTAGAAGATGTTAGTATTTATCAATATACTGATTTATCAATATATATTGATAATAGAGAATATATAGCAGAACTTACAGATGAAAATACTGTTAAAGAATTATATATTGATAACATTAATTTGTCTTCTAATTCTGAAGTTGGAACACAATTGCTAAATTATAAGAATCCTAATGATTTTGGGAAATATAGTTTAATTGAATTTCCTAACAATGGTAGAATTGATTTTAATATTGTAAATACAAATGATCAACGTGAAAATGCTAATTATTCTAATCCGACTTTTTTTACAGATTGTTCTGACCCTATAACTTTGGGATATTTGAATAAAGATATTTTGACTGGTTATTCTGTTTCTGAAAATTCTAATACAGTTTCTTTTAATGGTAAAGTTTTACAAGAAGCTAATATTGATATTCAAGATATTAATTTTACTTTGAATTTTACTATTAATATTACAAATAATTTAAATCAAAAATTCGCTTATAATATGAGCCTAGATATTGATTTAAATGATGAAAATGGTGGAATTTATAATGGTTATGTGTATAGAAATATATCAACTTCAGGAGAACAATATAATTTTTTTAAGGAAGTTTAAGTACTTCCTTTTATAGTTTTTTTCAAATTAAAAAATATAGCCTGTTATTTTTTAACTTTAGCTATATTTTATTGTTATTTAATTGTCTAATTCTTCATATGCTGTTATTGCTTTGTATAGTCTTTCTGCCAAAAATAGATTATCTTCATCAATATCATAATTTTCAAATTCATATTCTTCATATCCTTCTATATTTAGGCATGTAACTGTTTCTTTTTTATTTACTATTTCTTCTAATTCACTTACATGTATATCTTCAACTATACCTTTTCCAAACCCTTCAATAATTTGTGGGTAATCACTTTTTATACAGTTTGATTTTTTAGATACTTTCAAAACTTCAATTTCAAATTCTTGGTCACATCCAAAATCATATGTCATTTGTAATTTATCTCCAACTTTTAATTTTAAATCACATATTTTAGTTAGTGTTGCATTCTCTGACTTTTCTCCAATATCATATTCACCTATTGCACAGCTATATGTTCCCCCTTTATATTTGATGTCATATAAATGATACATTGCAGTATTAAATGAGCTAAGTACTGTATATGCAATTTTAGCTACACTTGAAGTTTCAGTCATTTCTACTATTCTGTACAGTTTTGGTAAATATTTCATAGTTATTTTTAATGTGTATATTTTATTCATTTTTTAGTACCTCCTCGTATAATATAGTCATAGTAAAAATAACTATATTTTTTCTGTAATATTTTTTCATAGAATATTACTAAACTAAAATTTATTTATATAACTTTATATTTTTTCGATAAAGTTGTATACTATTGTAAATGTAAGAGAGGTTTCCATTACCTCCTTGAGCTATAGGCTCTTTGTTTAGTCTGAAGCCTCTGCTTTACAAGTGATATTAATTAGTTGGATAAGGAATAATTATTTATTGCCTTTTATATCAGTCGAGGTTATATCTTGTTAAGAACAGAGCTTTACTACTCTTACAAATTTATTTTTTACCACAGGGGGTATTTATTATGTTTTATTTAGGTATTGATATTGCTAAAACCAATCATGTTGCTTCTTTAATAGATTCTGAGGGGAATCAATTGGGAAAAGTAATTAAATTTACTAATTCTACAGAAGGTTATGAAAGATTAATAACTTCTTTAAAAGAATCTGTAATAAATTTAAATGAGGTTTTAGTTGCAATGGAAGCTACAGGACATTATTGGCTATCTTTATTTTCAAAACTAGAAGATGAAAATTTTAATGTGTCTGTATTCAATCCAATTCAGATTAAGTCTTTTAGAGAATCCTTTACAATTAGAAAGAAGAAAAATGATAATATTGATTCACTAATTATTGCTCATTTTATTAGAACTTTTGGCTCTAATTCTTCTTCATTAGAAACTGATGATTTTATGTCTCTAAAGCAACTTACAAGGTATCGCAGTAGTTTAGTTCAGAATACATCTTCTTGCAAAGTAAAAGTAATTGGCTTGCTTGACAAGATATTTCCAGAATATTCTACTTTATTTAGTGATGTCTTCGGACAAGCTTCTATGCAAATCTTACTTAATTACAATACACCTAGTGATATTTTAAAAATTAATACTAGAAAACTATTTAATATTTTATCTAACTCAAGCAGAGGTAGATTTGGAAAGGATAAAGCTTTACAGCTTAAAGAAGTTGCCAAAGTTTCTTTTGGTATTAAAATCATGAAAGATGCAACATCTTTTGAAATCAAGCAGATTGTTAATCAGATTATTTTTATTGAGCAACAAATTGCTGATTTAGACAAAGAGATTCAGCTTTTATTCAATAAATTTAATACTCATTTAATGTCTATACCTGGTATTAGCAAAACGCTTGCACCAATTATATTAGCTGAGATTGGAGATATCAAAAAATTCTCTACTCCCAATAAATTAGTTGCTTTTGCAGGCTGTGATCCAAGTCAAAATCAATCAGGTAACAGTAACTCTACTAATGAAAAGACATCCAAACGAGGTTCTCCTCATTTGAGACATGCCTTACATTCAGCAGCGTTAGTAGCAGTGAATAATTATGAACCATTTAGAATTTATTATGATAAAAAACGCTCTCAAGGTAAACATCATAATGTTGCCTTAGCTTCAATATCTCGTAAATTACTAATTATTATTTATGCTGTTCTAACAGAAGAAAGAGATTTCTTCAAAGAAAGCTAATTATGCTATGCCAATTATATATTACCATATTTTACCAATGTTTTTTAAATAATTGGTTTATTTGTGGTGCATTAATTTTCTAAAAAAATTTTTTTATATTTTTTCAAAAAACTATTGACTTTTTATAGTTGGTCTATATACTTTTTGTTATTATATCACATTATTCCTTTTTTACAAAATTTACTATATTTAAAAATAAACTTATGGAGTTATTTGTATATTTGTGATATAAATAGTATATGAAAATGAATTTTAAAATGAAAAGAGGAGTCTAAAATGGAAACAATTTTAATTGTTATAAATATAATTTTTCTAATTACATTTATAACTTATACAAGATATAATAATATAAGGTATGGTAATTTAATTTCAAATAGAAGAAGAAAACTTTTTAATATTATTTTATTTATCTTATTTATTATCTATGTTGTTTTTCATACATATTGTATATATATGATACAACCAATAACTGTTAGCATCGAACAACTGAGAGAAAATAAAGATAGTTTAAGAACATCTGGTGATAAATTATTTCAAGCATTAATGTTTTTAATAATTTCACCAATTTTTTGGATAACATTGTTTAATTTTTATAAAGAATTTACAGATACTTTTTTTAATAAAAAATTTATTAACTCTGATAAAAATACTATGTATTATAGAGGGACTTTAAAAAATGTTTCTCCTGGTTTAATCTCTTTTGTTTTAGAACATAATATAGATATTAGTAAAACTTTGACTGCAAGTATATTGAAACTTAAATTAGAAGGTTGTATAGCTGAGGAAAAAAACAAATTAGTATGTTTAATTTCTGATACTACTAAATTATCTACATCAGAACAAATACTAATTAATGCTATTAATACTGGAATATTTTCTCAAGATGAATATTTGAATTCAATAGAAAAAGAAGCTTTGCAACTAAAGATATTATCAAAATATCAGACTAAATTTAAGAAGGTAATCAAAATATTACTAAATACAATTCCTCGTATTATTATTTTAATATTGCTTATTTGCTCAATTTATTTTTTAAGTGAATTAGATAAATCACTAATTGATGGTGTACTAATTTTTACAAATTATGACTTTGTTTCTACTGATAGTGAAGATAATTACTATAAAGCCAGATACATACAAGTTGATGAAGATTTGTTTAATGAGTTGAAAGAAAAAAGAGAAGAAGAAATTTCAATATTAGTGGAAAAAGAATTAGAAAGAGAAAAGAAAAATGAAACTGAACCTAAACATAATTCTTCTGATAATACTTATTGGAATATTCCAGAATTTAATATTAGTTCAGAGTTACAAGCAAATTTAAAGAAATCAGAATATAGAATGCAAGACTTGAAAGAACAGATATATTTTACTAATATACTAGGTGATCATTATATTAAAGCGAGCCATGTTAGTGTTGGTATAGTTTCACTAGATCTGCTAATTAGTATTGTACAAGCAAGTTCATTGTTATTATCTTTTTTATGTATTGTTAGTGTAATAAATATAATAAGATTTATTATTGTTTCTAATAAATATAGTAGTAATAAATACTTACTTACTAATAAAGGACTTAAATTAAGAAAAGAGATTTTGGGTTTAAAGAAATATTTGAAAGATTATTCTTTAATTCAAAAAAGGTCAGAGGAAGAAGTTTTAATTTGGGAATATTATTTAATTTATGCTGTTGTAATACATGAAAATTTCGATATAGAAGATAAGATTATAAAGAAATTTGTAAGACAAATATATAGATAAATAATTGAGTAAAAAAATCAACTAATTTTTATTTAGTTGATTTTTTTACTAATGTCATATTAGTGCAATAATTATATCTTTTGGAGCGTTTTCTTATTCTACATAACATTAATAGTAATTGCAATTGGAGTACTTTTGTTGTTTCTTTATTTTCATTTTCCTCATTAATTGACATATGTTAATTCCTTTAACCTACAAATTTGTTATGCTGTTTTCTTCCATTCTTCTATACAATTACCTATATTATCAACCCATTCATTAGAATTTGCTACTATATCAATTTGCCTTATAATATTATCATATAGTAGTTTCAATTTGTCATTTGTAAATGCTTTACCTTGCATTTTTAGTTCTTTTATATATTCTAATATTACAATTAATTGAGTTGAATTCATTGGAACTATTTTTTGTTTTTTTCCTTCATACTCATATTTATTAGCAGTCCAAAATGTATTTATTGTATCTCTATGTAAACGTGGTGCTATAAACAGGCAATATACTTCCTCTGTCTCCTGATTGTTTTCAAAATCCCTTAGATGCCTCTGTACAGGTTGTCCTTCATTATACCATTGCGCTCTGCTTGTGAGCATTGTTACCTCGCAAATAGATGAAAAGTTATCATAATAACATTCTATATCTGGTACATTTGATGGTGCTGTAAATGTTGGTTCATTATCATCTCCAACTGGATAATTTGGTTTTATCAATTTCGCATCATTAATAATATTTAATGCAATATTTGTCCATTTTTCCAACTCAATACTTGCTTTACCTCTTGTGCTAAATATGTTCTTAATTTCATATATTGCTTCATCTATTTTTTCATACTTGCTATAATCCTGTTTTATTTCAAGATTGTTAACTGATGTACGCATTCTTCTTAGATAACTAATATAATCCTTTAATTCTCCTGTGTTCAATGATTTTTTCACTTTGTATTCTATAGTAATGTAATTACTATATATCTCTTCTTTAATTTTTAACTCATTTTCTATATCTGTTGCAATACCTATAAGCATTTCTTTAGTTTCCCATGGTAACATAGGTATATTATAATCTGACAAATAATCAATATATGTATTTCTATCCATTTTAAGTGCAGAAGCATTGTCTTTGCCTAATAGCATTGAAATCTCCTTTATTCTTCTTGGCTCAATATCTATGTAATAGCCACTACCTCTTATATATATGTATCTGGTTAATCTAAAATATCTAATAATATTATCTGTATAATCTCTTATATTTTTTGTTGTTGCATTGCTGAAATCCTTTAAATATTTATTACAATATTCTTCTACAAAGATTTTCCTTTCTTCGCTATATGGTAAAAATTTCTTGCATTCTTCTCTAAATTCTAATAGAGCCATAGCAGTTTTTTCAATATCCTTATAGTTTGTTAAACTTAATGCGAAAATACCTAATTCTTCTTTTGATATACCTTTGGTTTTAATGTTTTTTTCTTTGCATAAGATATTAACTTTATTTATTAAATGCAATACAGCTATAAAAGGTTTTATATTATATCCATCTGTAAATTCGCTATCTACACTATTGGGATATTGCCATTTTAATAGACTTTTAAAGCAAACATCTCCTAAATCTAAACTACCATCTAGCAATCCTTGTCCAGCAGTAGTAACCGTTATTTTTCCATCTATTATAAATGCAAGTCCCCATTTTTCTAATGGTTTATATGATGTTCTTCCTCTCATATCACTATCTACATACTTCTTTGAAATTAATATCTCTTTTGCTTCCTCATATGTCATTTGCTTTGTGGCATCAGATAACAAGTTTATTTGTTCAACATTCAAATTTTCATCTGTAGGAGTATAAAATCTTTCTTGAATAAGTCTTATTTGATATTCTATTTGACTTTCTCTAGTCCATTCTTTACCATTCATTCTCTCTAATATATAAAGAAAATCTTTTATTCTATTTGGATTTCTTACTGTTGTAGACATACTCCATATTTTTCTACTCATACTACCAATCCTCCAATTCAGTAACAGTATAACATTTTTTTACAATTTTTGCTAGTAATTTGTAATTAATACTTCTTTTGTTAAAGTCTCTCTGTTTTTCTTATGATAACTTGAATTATTATAGTTATAGGTTAAATTTCGTATATTGTAGTTGTTTTCTATAGCAAAGTCTATTAAAATTTTATTTTTCATTCCTTTGTGTTCTATAACATTTGAAAGTGCAAACTTATTTCCATTGCTATCTATATACTTTATAAAATTTAATAATTTCTTTTCTTTTTCTTCATTCCAACCATTGTTTTCATTATATGTAGCCTGCCCTAGAAAATAAGGTGGATCAAAATAGAAAAACATATCATTTTGCAATTTTTCTTTTATATCTTCAAAGTCTTTTGCTATAAATTGTATTTCTTGATTTTGTATTCTCTTACAAAAATTCTTAATGTTATTCCTAATAGAATTATTAAAATCTCTTTTACCTACTGGAGAGTTAAACTCATTTTTGCTGTTGAATCTAATTTGATTGTTAAAGCAGTGTATTATTAAAGTCAAAAATAAATAATCTCTTTGCTCTGTATCATGTTTACATTCATTATATGCCTTTCGTAAATTTATGAATCTGTCTTTATTATAGTTTCCAAGTCCAGAATCACTATTGCAGTTATAATAATTGTATCCATTTTCATATGTATTACTTAAATCATATTCTTTAATTATTTTTTCTATTTGAGATATTATTTCAAAATATCTATTAGACTTAAACAATTCTAATAATCTAATCAGCGGTTTGTTATTATCAATTGCGATAATTTTATTACAAGATACATTACTTCCTACATTAAATCCTCCACAGAATACATCTACAAATGTATTTATTCGTACAGGAAACTCTGGTATTAGTTGGTTTAACAGTCTATATTTACCACCAGTATAATTTATTGGAGATTTTACATTACCATAAACAGCACTTTCTTCAGCTACACAAAGTTCATTTCTTTTTTCTTTTTTTCCTATTTCACATAAAAAAATTCTTTCCTTATGTTCTTCTACATCTGTTTTTCCTGTTGTAAAATAATTATAATCTGTTTCAAATATTTTTACTTTTCCCTTTGTTTCTAATATCTCCAAAATTTCTTTATCGGATATTCTTGCTTGAGACCTTCCTGATCCTTTAGTACCCATATTATTATATGAAACTAATATATATTTTGCCTTAATATCTTCTATTAAGGTTTTAAAAGATTTTACTGCCTTTGATGTACAGTAGTTGCTCTTTATTGTACTCCTATCCATTTTGCCTGCAACACCATATACTTTTGGCTTTTTCCATTCTGCTAAATTTTCTAATAAATGATATGCATCTGAATATTGTCTTGAATTATATGGTGGGTCTATATATACAATATCTGCTTGTATTTCTTTTACCAATTTATTCGAATCCATATTATAAATTTTATTTTTACTTTTTTCATTATTTTCTATATCTAATTTATACATTTTAAAACAGTCTTTTAATTTAGTATTTTTTCTGTAAGCATCATAGTGTCCAACTGTGTTTGCAATTCTATCAGCAGAATATAGGAGAGAAGTAACAAGGGAATCTTTTTCTCTTTTATTTATCTTTTTGTTCTTATATTTTTTTTCAATATCATCTCGAATAAATCCAATTTGTTTTGCATCATTTTCACTAAAATACATATTTCCAAAGTTTATAGAGAAATAGTTACCATCTTTTAAGTTAATATTATTATATTCATCAACTATTATTTCTAATTTTGATATGTCAATTTTTTCATTTCCAAACCAAGTATTATATGAACAATAATTTGATTTTAAAATATCATTAACATATATTTGTGTATTTTCATCATTAAATGCATTGGCAACAACACCTGTTCCACCAAACAAATCTAAAAAAGATTCATAACCATCACAGTTATTTTCTACTATCTCTTTTATAAATCCAATTAACTTATTTTTACTTCCTAAATATCTTCTGTTATTTATATTTAATTTTTCCATGTGTATACCTCATTTCCTTTTTACGCATCGTATGCATATATAATATAGTATAATATCAAAAAAATCAAGTGAAGATATAAATTTTCTTTGTAATTTTGTAACTATTCAGAGGTACAGATTAAAACACTAGCTATCATATTTGCTATATTCCTCTTCTAAAAATCCTTTATCCAAATTATTATGCAATTCACTAACGTCAGTTTCAATTATAGTAGACCTGTCTGCCATTTCTTCTGTATTTATATAATTCTTTCATTTAATCTATCTATCTCATCATATATCTTAACTTTATCATCTCCCATTCTGACTTTATGATATTTTCGGTAGGAAATCTTTTTAGTAAATATCCAGAGTATAAATATACTTTTGCTACAAGAGGCATAGAAAGTGGAATGAATGCTGTTATTTTAAGTAAATTATTAGGTCGTAGTAAGATTCAAACCACACTAGATATATATGTATATATTTTTGATAAATTTAGAAATGACAAATTAAAAGATTTAAATACTTATTATAAAGATAATAATTTATCATTCAAGGTTTCGTAGAGAGTATTTTACTCTCTTTTTTTGCAAAAAAGTAATGCAAAAGTAATGCAATGCGAAGGTAAAGTTATAAAAAAGTATAAAACACGAAATAAACATCACCTCTTAAAATACCCTATTTCAGTGACTTTGATGGAAAATATAAAAAAAGAAGTGAAATTATAAAACTTCACTTTTTGGAGGCGATGGTCGGGATCGAACCGACGAATCAGAGTTTTGCAGACTCGTGCCTTACCACTTGGCTACATCGCCATATAATTTATTATATGTATATTTTCTTGATTTGTGATTGTTTTTTAAACTTTAGATAACTTTTTTACTAAGCAATTTATTCTCACATGTGACTTTACTTTATTTTAATTATATGTTTTAGCATATAAAATAATACCAAAAAAGAGCTATAATGTCAAGTATTATGGCTCTTTTATTTTAATTTCTAATCTCTTATATCATTCTCAATCCTATATTTTTGTATTTCTTTTACAAATATATCTCCATATTTTTCTAATTTATTTCTACCAACCCCATTTATATCAAGGAACTTATCTTCTGTATTTGGATAATATTTACTCATTTCCTTTAGACTTACATCTCCAAAAATGATATATGGTGGTACATTTTGTTCTCTTGCAAGCTCTTTTCTTAGTTCTCTTAATATTTCAAATAGATTAATATCAAAATCTTCTATATTTCCTTTTTCTTTAATAGATTTTTCTTCTTTTTTCATTTCTAATCGAACCTCTATTTTGCATTCCCCTTTTAAAATCTCATATGATTTTTGATTTAGTTGCAAAATAGGATATTCATTTCCTGATAATCTTAAATATTGTTCAGCAATTAGATATGATATTACTTCTTTAATACTTTCTTTAGAATATTCTTTCATTATTCCATAGGTAGTTAAATTTCCAAATCCAAGTTGTATTATTTTTTTTGATTTACTTCCCTTCAAAACATCTGTTACCAATCCGCTTCCAAATCTTTCATCCATTCTTTTTATACAAGATAATATTTTTTGAGCTTCTAATGTAATATCTTTTGCTTCAAATTCATTTTTACAATTACTACAGTTTTCACAATTATCTATTTTAGTATCTTCTCCAAAATATTGTAATATGTATTGTCTTAAACATTTTTCAGTATTACAATAATTTACTACTTCATTTAATTTTTCGTATAATGTTTCTTTATTTGCTATTTCTTCTGATTGTTCTATTATAAATTTATTTGTTATAATATCACTACTATGAAACATTAATGTACATTCTGCATAATCTCCATCTCTTCCTGCTCTTCCTGCCTCTTGATAGTAGCTTTCCATATCTTTTGGCATGTTATAGTGAACTACAAACCTAATTGTTGGTTTATCTATTCCCATTCCAAAAGCATTTGTTGCAATCATAATTTGGTGTCTATCATGAATAAAATCTTCTTGATTTTTTGTCTTTTCTTTTTCTCCTAGTCCTGCATGATATCTAACACAATCTATCCCCATTTCATTTAATTTAGTAGTTAACATATCTACATTTTTTCTTGTATTACAATAAATAACTCCTGACTTTCCTGATTTTTCATTTAAGTATTTAGTTAAATATTCTAATTTTTTATTGGGCTTTGCAATTTTAAATTCCAAGTTTTTTCTATCAAAACCTGTTGTTACAATATATGGTTTTTCTAATTTAAGTAACTTTACTATATCTTCTTTTACAATAGGTGTTGCTGTGGCAGTAAATGCTACTACAGTTGGCCTTTTTTCTATTTTTTCAATTACATTTGCAATTTTTTTGTAACTTACTCTAAAATCATGTCCCCATTGAGAAACACAATGAGCTTCATCTACTGCTATCATTGAAATTTCTAAGTCTTTTATTAAATCTATAAAACCTTCTGAATCTAATCTTTCTGGTGCTATATATATTATTTTATACATTCCTTTTTTTGTGTTATTTATAACATTTTGATATTGTATATAGCTAAGACTGCTATTTATAAATGTTACATTTACACCTAATTGGGCAAAAGAATCTACTTGGTCTTTCATTAGTGAAATTAAAGGAGAAATTACTATTGTAATCCCTCTTAATAATATTGCTGGAATCTGATAACAAATTGATTTCCCTGCTCCTGTTGGCATAATTCCTAAAACATCTTGTTTTTGCATAATTTTATCAATTATTTCTTCTTGACCATCTCTAAATTTGTCATATCCATAATATTTTTTTAATATTTGTTTTGCTTCAGTCATTAATACTCCTTATTTTTTATTTCTTAGTAGTTTTTTTTGCTGTTTTTGATTTTGTTGCTACTTTCTTTTTTGTTGTTTTTGCTGTTTTTTTAGTAACTTTCTTCTCTGTCTCTTTTTTCACATCTTCGGCCTCTTCTGGATTCCAAACTTCTCCTTCTTTTGGCTTATTCCATGAAATATAATCACAAGATTCTGGATTATTTTCACACATATAGTAGTTTCTTTTTCTTTTTGTTTTTCTGATTTGTACAACTGCTTGGCATTTTGGACATGGTACATCAATAGTTTCTATGATAGGTTTTGCGTTTTTACATTCTGGATATCCGGGACATGCTAAGAACTTGCCATATCTTCCATATTTATATACCATCATTTTTCCACATTTTTCACATTCCACTTCAGATACTTCATCTACTAATACTACATGTTCTAATTCTTTTTCTACTTTTTCAATTATTTTTTCAAATGGACCATAAAATTCTCGGATAATTTTTTTCCACTCTTCTTTTCCATCTGCAATTTCATCAAACTCTTCTTCTATTTTTGCAGTAAACTTTGTATTTACTACATCTGTGAAATTCTCTGTTAACAATTTATTTACTATTCTTCCAAGCTCTGTTGGTGATAATTGTTTTTGCTCTTTTTCAATGTATCTTCTTTCTAAAATAGTTGTAATTGTTGGAGAATATGTACTTGGTCTTCCAATTCCTTGTTCTTCTAAAGCTTTTACTAGACTGGCTTCTGTGTATCTTGGTGGTGGTTCTGTAAAGCTTTGTTTTGGTGTTATTTTATTTAATTTTAATTCTTGTTTTTCATTTAAGTCTGGTAACATTCCATCTTCTTCTTTTTCTTTAGAATCGGTTCCTTCTACATAAAGAGTCATAAATCCTTTGAATTTAATTGATTGTCCACTAGCTTTGAATATATATTCATTTGCTTTAATATTAACAGACATTGTATTAAATATGGCTGCTGCCATTTGACTTGCCATAAATCTATTATATATTAATTTATATAACTTGTATTGGTCTGTTGTTAAAGAACCTTTTATCATATCTGGTTCTAAATCTGAATATGTTGGTCTAATAGCTTCATGGGCATCTTGGGCATCTTTTTTCCCTTTGTAATATCTATTTTCATAATATTCTTTACCATATGTATTTTCTATATGTGTTTTAGCAGTAGCCCTTGCTTCTTCTGATATTCTTGTAGAGTCTGTTCTCATATATGTAATTAAACCTATTGTTCCTTTTTCTGGAATTTTTACTCCTTCATATAATCCTTGTGCTACAGACATTGTTTTCTTTAATGTAAAACCTACTTTTCTGGATGCCTCTTGTTGCATTGTACTTGTTGTAAATGGTGCTGCTGGAGTTCTTTTCTTTTCTCCTTTTTTTACACTATCTACTATATATTTAGCTTTTTTTATGTTTTCAAGTATTTCTTTTACTTCTTCTTCTTTGTGAATCTCTTGCTTTTTATTTTCTTTTCCATAAAATTTTGCTTCAAATTGTTTTTTATTTTCTTTTTCTTCAAGATTTGCATAGATATTCCAATATTCTACTGGAATAAACTTTTCAATTTCTTCTTCTCTGTCTACAATTAATTTTACTGCAACAGACTGAACTCTTCCTGCTGATAATCCTCTTTTTACTTTTTTCCATAAAACTGGACTCATCTTGTATCCAACAATCCTGTCTAATACTCTTCTTGCTTGCTGAGCATCTACTAATTTTATATCTATGTCTCTTGGTTCTTTTATTGCTTTTTGCACAGCTGTTTTTGTTATTTCATTAAATGTTACTCTTGTAATTTTTGCTTTTTCATTTTCTAAAATTTTAGCTAAATGCCATGCTATTGCCTCACCTTCACGATCAGGGTCAGTTGCAATATATACTTTTTTAGCTTTTTTAGCTTCTTTTTTTAGTTCTTTAATTAGATCTCCTTTTCCCCTAATATTTATATATTGTGGTTCAAAATCTTCTTCTACATTAATTCCTAATTTTGATTTTGGTAAATCTCTTATATGTCCCATAGAAGCCAATACTTTAGTACTTCCTCCTAGAAATTTTTTTATTGTACTTGCTTTTGCTGGTGATTCCACTATTATTAATTTATCTGCCATGTAATCCTCCTTAAATATTGTCACCTTTTATTTTTACTAATTATGTGTATTACTCTTTGTATTTTAGACTAATTCCCCATAATTTGCAAGTGTTTGACTAAAAAATTTACATGAACAGTGATTTTTTTGATAAATCAATTATTACTTCTTGCATATTTATTGGTGTTACTTCATTTTTCTTAAATAATGTTAATACTTCATCTATTTTTCTTTCATCATTTGATATATATTGCACCATTTCATCTTCTACATTTATATCATTGTTAATATATTGTGTTTTTACTACTTTAATTCCAAACTTCTCCTTTTCCATTTTTGTTATTTGATCTTCATTAATAATCTTAAAGTATTCTAACTTAATTGGATGATTTATTCCTCCCTCTTTTAATTTTTCGTCTTCAATAAAAGTGCTTCCGAAAAAAATTTTCATGATATTCCCCTTCCTTTTTCTTTTGTACAAAACTCATTCCATAATACTACTAAATTTAATAGTTTTCAATCTTTTTCCATCGCACTTTTCGACATTTTATTTACTTTTTTCACACTTTTATTTCAACTTACTATTTTCAGTAATACAAAAAATAGTAGTAATTTCTTCTACTATTTAATGCTTTATCTATATTGCTTTAATTTTTTTATATAAAGTTTATATTCTGGCATATTACTTTCTACTAAATCCCAAAATTGTTTAGAGTGATTCATGTGTTTTAAATGGCATAATTCATGTAATACTACATATTCTATAATTTTTTCTTCTTTTTTGGCTAATTTTAAATTAATTGTTATATTTTTATTACTAGAACAGCTTCCCCACGCATATTTAATATCTTTTATTCTTATTTTACTCGGATATACATTTAAATATTTTGTGTATTTTTCTAGTGCTTTTTGAACTATATATTTTAATTCCTCTATATCTTCTTTAGTAAAATTTTCTTCTATTTTTATTTTTTGCTTTTCTTCATTTAATTTTTCATAAATCCATTTCGATTTTGATTTTATAAACTTATTTATTTCTTCATCTTTTAATCTAATTGGTGCTTTTACTATGACTTTTCCTTCTTTTATTTGTATGTATAAGTTTTTTATTTTAGATTTTATTAATGTATATGATATTTTTTCTCCATTATATTCTAATTTGTTCATTTTTTTCTCCATTATTATATGTTTTTTATTTAAGAATCTTTGAATTTCACTATTTCGTCTATTCCTATTTTACCTGCTCTTGTTATTTTATTATATCCATATTTATTTTTCAAATCATCTATTACTTTGTCTAGTTTTTCTTGTTTTTGATTACTTGCACTGGTAAATAAAGATATTTGCTTTTCTTTTTTGTCAATTAGGTTATCTACTCTTAACCCTACTAATCTAATTGGTTCTTTTTTCTTATACATTTCAATTATTAATTCTTTTGCTTTATTATATATTTCTTTTGTACTGTCCGAAGCTTCTATTAATTTACCTTGATGTGATGTATCTTCAAATTCTTTTGTTCTTAGCTTAACACTTACAGTTTTAGCTAACATATCATATTTTCTTAATCTATATGTTACTTGCTCAGCCATTGCTAAAATGATTTCTTTTAATTTTTCTATATCAGTTATATTTTGTGGCAAAGTGATGGAATTTCCTATTCCTTTAGGTTTTTCTTCTTTGTATTGTACTTTTGTATCATCTATTCCATTTGCATATTCCCATATTAATGTCCCATGCTTTCCAAACTTTTTTTCAATTATTTCTTTTTTAGTTTTTGCTAATTCTCCTATTGTTTTTATTTGCATATTATATAATTTGGGAACTGTTTTTCTTCCTAACATAAATAATTCTGATATATGTAAATTCCACATTTTCTCTGGAATTTCTTCTTTATATAATGTGTGTACTTTGTTTGGTTTTTCAAAGTCTGATGCCATTTTTGCAAGTAGTTTATTATTTGCTACTCCTACATTTACAGTAAATCCCAATTCTTCTTTTACTCTTTTATTTATTTCTTTTGCTTTATTTATTAATGTGTCTTTCATTAAGTAATGTGTCATATCTAAAAAACATTCATCAATACTAAATCTTTCTATTTTATCTGTGTATTCTAATAATAAATTATATAACTTGTTTGAGTGTTCTTTATATAATTTAAAATCCGAACTAAATATTTGTAAATTTGGGCATTTTATTTTTACTTGGTATATTGTTTGGGCTGTTTTTATTCCACATTCTTTTGCTTTTGTACTTTTAGCTAGTACTATCCCAGACCTTTTAGATTCATCTCCTCCAATAATTGATGGAATTTCTCTTATATCTACATTACTTCCTTTTTTTAGCATATCTATTGCTGTCCAACTTAAAAATGCATTATTTACATCTACATGTAAAATTTGTCTCTCCATTTACATCACCAAATTAATTGTAAAACAAATGTTTTTATTTGTCAATATAAAAAATGCTAAATTCTTTTATATAATTTAGCGATTTTCTTTTTATATATTTTTATTTTTTATAGATTCTTTAGTAAATTCTTCTTTTAATATATCCATCATTATTCTATCATAATATTTTCCGTTTAAATAAATACATTGTCTTCTTTTTCCAACTTCTTTGAATCCACACTTTTTATAGCATTTTAAAGCTCTTTCATTATTTCCTAACAATTCTAAATATATTGATTTTAAATTTAAATAGTTAAATCCATAATCAAGTAATATTTTAATTACTTCTGTTCCTATTCCTTTTTCTCGATATTCTTCTTCTCCTATTATAATTCCTAGAGTTCCTGTTCTATTTATATTATCTTTTTGTATAAATCCACAGTTTCCTATTAATTTATCATTTTCTATGTCAATAATTGAAAAAATATATTCTCCTTTTCCTTGTTCTTTTACCCATTCTTTTTCTGCTTCTAATGTATATATTTGCGAACTTCTTCCTATATAGTCTGAAGTTTTAAAATCATTTAACCATTTTGTGTACATTAGTGCATCTTCTATATTTATTGGTGATAAATATATTTTTTCTCCTACTAATTTTTTAAAATATTTCATAATTATTCCTCCTTTTGATTCATATGAGACATTTTTCCTCCGTCCCTTGTGTTTCTTTTTTTGTATCATATATGTTATTTTTGCTACTATATTTGATGGTGTTATTTTTACTAATATTTTTGCTAATTTTATATCTATTCCTGGAATTATATAGAATTTTCCTTTTTCTAATTTCTTTATTGTATATTTCACTACTTTTTCACAGTTTGCTTGTCTTAAGAAAAATTTTACATTTGCTGTTTCGTTAAAATTTGTGCTTACAGGCCCTGGGCATAGTATACTTATTTGTACTTTTGATTTTTCTTTTTTTAATTCTTCTTTAATTCCTTCTGATAGTCTTACTATATATGCTTTTGTTGCATAATATGTTGACATTAATGGCCCTGGCATAAATCCTGCTATTGAGGCTACATTTAAGATTTTTCCACTGTTTTTCTTTTTCATGTCTATTAGATATAGCTTTGTTAGCATGTGATATGCTGTTATGTTTGTGTTTATCATTTGTATTTCTTTACTTAGTTCTGTTTTTGTGAAATTTCCACAGTCTCCAAATCCTGCATTATTTACTAGGATATCTACATTTTGTACTTTTTTGTGTAATTCTTTGCAATTTTCTTCTTTTGATAGGTCTATTGATATTGTTTCTATTTTTGTTTTGTCTTTATTTTCTAATTCTTCTTTTAATTTTTTTAAGTTTGTTTCATTTCTTGCAACTAGTACTAATTCATATCCTTTAGCTGATAATTCTTTGGCTATCTCTTTTCCTATCCCTGATGATGCACCTGTTATTAGAGCTTTCATTTTTTATTCTCCTTTGATTTTTGTTTTATTTTTACTGAATTTGTTTAATACTATTCCTACACTATGTACTATTTGTGTTGAATTTTTATTTGCTATTTCTTTTCCTATTGCTTTTCCTCCTACTGTTACTGAGGCTACTAATGCACTTAAGAAAAATTGCATATCTATTGCTATTCCAAATTGTTCTGTTATTTTCATTGATATTAATGCACTTATTGCTCCACTTAATACTCCACATATATCTCCTATAATGTCTGCACAAATATTTGCAACTTTTGTTGCATTTTTTATTAGTTTTATTGAGTCTTTTGAGCCTTTTACTTTTTTAGTTGCTTTTGCATGAAATTCATCTTCTTTTGCAACTGTTACTGCAACTCCTATTATATCAAAAAGTATTCCTATTCCTATTACTAATATTAGTATCATTATTGCAGGTATTGTACTTATATTTGTTACTCCATTTGCTGATATGTATGAAAATATTAATGATAGTATAAATGTTATTATAAATACTTGTATAAACCATTTTATATTGGAGTGTTCTTTTTTTTCTTTCTTATTATTTTTATTCTCCTTAGTGTTACTCATTTTATTTTTTTCTCCTTTTTTATATGAATTAAGACAGATTTTAAATCTGCCTTTTATTTTTATTTGTTTAGATGGTAAAAGTCTAAGTAAATTTTACAGTTTAGGTCTGGTAGAATTTCTCTATCTCCCACTTAGCATTACTGCTTTAGCCGTTTCCGTTTAAGGGCTACATCTATTTTTTTTAAATAGACACCAGATCACCACTTAAATCTGTACCTTAATCCCTAGACTTCCTTGCTACTTTGATAGTTATGCAAACATTCTAGAAGTTTTCCTTAACATGCATTTTCTCTTTACTAGTCCCTTTTGCAAATGCAATTTCATAATCTAAAAGCAAAATCAATTTGGCCAAATTAATTTGTACTTATTTCTAAAATTAATCCCAATACCTTCACTCAAGACAGGCTACTCTATGTATTTCGTGTCTTGGCACTCAACATAGGTTTAACTTAAATTATTTATATTTAAGCCTCCGCGAAATTAGGGAATCATATGTATGCCATTACATATTACCCTAATCCCTTTACTCCCTGTTTACACACAAAACTGGCATTCCGCGCACAAACAAGAAACTTCAATGATGTGCCCTTTAGTGGATTTTTAGCCCCACCCTCATAAAGAATGCATGACTAGAATAATGCACCATCATTATATATTATACAGTTTTTTTATGATTATTCCAAGTTTTGTTTAAGACTTTACTTGTTTAAATTTAGTTCATTTAAATACAATTCCACCTATTTCATGCTTTTTCTTTTACTTCCTATTGTTTTCTTCGTTTTTCATGCTTTTTTTGTTGTTTAGAAAGCTAAAATATTTCTTATTTCTTGTTTGGTTTCTTCTATATCTTTATCATTTGCAATTTTTACTATATTGATATTCGGATATTTGTTTTTTATTTCTTCTGCTATATCTAAATATACTTTTTGTTGTTTAATACTGTTCTCAGCTTCAAATTTTGAGTATTCTGGTACTGCTTTTCCTTCTCTTTTTAATCTATTACTATATTCTTCTTCATTTTTTAGATATATTGTTATGTAGTAAATTTCAAAATCTAACTTGCTGAAATTTTCTAAAAGATTTTCATATACATCTGTGAATTCATATTCTTTTTTTCCTAATCTACAATAATTTTCTTCTGTAAAAAAACTTCTATCAAATAACAAGTTGATGCTTTTATTTTCTAATTTTTTTATATATTCTAATAAATCTATGTACATGCTTTTTGCTTTTTCTTTACCTGTTTTAGAACTATCTGATGTCCCACACATTCTATATAAATTTGTATATCTAAAACTGTTTCTTATGAAGTCTGTTATTGTTGTTTTTCCAGCTCCTTGTGCACCTTCTATTATTATTAATTTTGAATTTGCCATTACTGATTTTCTCCTTCTTCTTTGCTTTTTTCTTCTTTTTCTTTTCTATTTTTTTCTATCATTTTGTTAATTGAATTTAAAATGTCATCTGAATTTTCATCAAAATTATCTTTTATTAAATTAAACATCTTTTATCTCCTTTTTATCGATTATACTATTTTATGTTGTTTTATTCAATGCTTTTTTTGTTTTGTTTAATAAATATTTTGCCTTACTGGACTTTTAATTGTTTTTATTGTAAACTTATACTACATTTTATAGTTTGATTTAAGGAGGATTTATGAGAAATTTATTTAAAAATTGTTCTGCTAATATATCTAATCGAAAATGGAAAAATATTATTTCTAGAAATATGCCTTTATATGATGAAGGAAATGATATAAGAAATGAATTTGAAAGAGATTATACTAGAGTGATTCATTCTGCTGCTTATAGAAGATTAAAACACAAAACACAAGTATTTTTCTCTCCTAATAATGACCATATTTGTACTAGAATTGAACATGTTATGCATGTTGAATCAATTAGTTATATTATTGCTAACTATATGGGATTAAATACTGATTTAACTCGTGCTATTGCTACTTCTCATGATTTAGGTCATAGTCCTTTTGGTCATGTTGGAGAAAAGATTTTATCTAACATTTCTAAAAGGGATTTAGATACTACTTTTTGGCATGAGAAAAATGGTTTAGATATGGTTGATTTTATAGAGTTATTGGAGGACCATGAAAGATTTAAACAAAATTTGAATCTTACTTATGGTGTTCGTGATGGTATTATTTCTCATTGTGGAGAAATTGATGAAAATGCTATTAGACCTCGTAAAAATTTTATTAGTCTTTCTAATTATTGTTTTCCTAATCAGTTTATGCCTTATACTTGGGAAGCTTGTGTTGTTAAAATTGCTGATAAAATTTCATATATTGGTCGTGATATTGAAGATGCTATTACTTTAGGAATTTTAGATAATCATTTAAATGAACTATATGATTTACTAGATTTAAATTCTTCTAATAGGCATTTGAATAATTCTGTTATTATTAAATATTTAATTTCAGATTTGTGTGAAAACTCTTCTCCTGAAAAGGGTTTATGTTTTTCAGATGATGCTTTTGATTTATTAAATAAAGTGAAAGCTTTTAATTACAAAAATATTTATTTAAGTGATAAAATTTTGCCTTCAAATAGGTACTTTAATCTTGTGATTAATGAGATTTATGATACTTTCAAATCTTGTTATGATAATCAAAATTTATTAAATTGTATTAATAATTTAAATAAATTTTGTCCAAATGCTAGTAAAGATTTTTATAGTTTTCTTTGTTCTTATTTTGATTGTGGGAATAGAGATACTTTAAAATTAAAAAATAAAATAATATTTGATTTTTGTGAAAAATCTGATTTTTATAGAGCTATTTTATATTATATCTCTGGTATGACAGATAATTTTGCAATTGATGTTTATAATGAAATTATAGGATTTTAGGAGGAATTTATGGAAAAAATAGCAATCATTTCTGATGTTCATGCAAATATTACAGCTCTTAATGCTGTTTTAAATGATATCAGAAATCGTAATATTAAAAGAATTTTTTGTTTAGGAGATAGTATTTCAAAATGCTCTAATCCTGATTTAGTAATTGATACTTTAATAAGAGTTTGTGAGGTTATATTAGTTGGTAATTCAGATTATAATATTTGTAGACCTGAAGTTAAAGAACGAAACTTTTGGACAAGGTCAAAAATTGGTGAAGAAAGGGCTAATTTTATTTTTAATTTACCTGTGTCTCATGAATTTTATATGAGTGGTCATTTATTTAGATTATTTCATGCTTCTCCATATAATTTGACAGCTATTTATAATCCTATGTTTAATAATAATAATCCAAATTTTTCAGTAGCAGAAATTAAAAATCCCGAAGAATTGTTTGAAAATACTGAATTTATTGGTAAGAATTCTGGAGATCCAAAACCTGATGTTGTGGGATTTGGACATATTCACACTCCTTTTGTTGTAAGGTATAAAAATAAAACCATCTTCAATCCTGGAAGTGTTGGTACTCCAGTTGAAATGCTTAATTCAGATATTTATGATGAAAGTAACAAATTTTCAACTCTTGCATCTTATATAATACTTGAAGGTGATTATGGTAGCAAAGATTTGAGTTCTATTTCTTTTAATTTAGTTCGAGTTACTTATGATATTTCAAAGGAAATACATGATTTGGCTACTTCTGATATGCCTAATAAAGAGGTAACTATTTCCACTTTAAAAGGTGCTTTTCCAACAGTTTATTGATTGAATTAGGAGTGAATATATATGAATAATAATATAGATTATGCAAAACAGGTTTTAAATAAATATAATCAAGAGCATTTAATTCAATTTTATGATGAGCTTTTAGAGTCTGAAAAAGAGTCTTTAGTCTCTCAAATATTGTCAATTGATTTTGAACAAATTTTTACTTTATATGATAATTCTATGAAAAAAGAAGATTTTATATTAGATAGTATTTCTCCATTAAATCATTTTGAAAAAAATCTTTTTAGTTATGATGAAATCCAACATTATACTAATATTGGTAAAAATGTTCTTTTATCTAATTCTTTTGCTGTTGTTACTATGGCTGGTGGTCAGGGTACAAGGCTTGGCTATAGTGGACCGAAAGGCACTTATGAGCTTGATTTAACTCCTAATAAAAAATCTTTGTTTCAAATCATGTGTGAAGATATAAAGAGGATGAATTTTTTATATAATACTTCTGTTAACTGGTATATTATGACTAGTGATGAAAATGATAAACAAACAAAAGATTTTTTTGAGAAACATAATTGTTGGGGATATCCAAAAGATAAAATTAAATTTTTTACACAAGGTAAATTACCTATTATTTCAGTTGATAAGAAACTTATTTTACAAGAACCTTATTTGATAAAAGAAGCTTCTAATGGTAATGGCAATGTATTTAATTCTATGGCTAGACATGGAATTTTGGAAGATTTAGAAGAAAATAATATTAAATGGGTTTCTTTTGGAGGTATTGATAATGTCCTACTTAAGAATTTTGATCCTTTGTTTTTAGGTCTTACTATTGATAAAAATTTTGAAGTTGCTTCTAAGTCTATTTTTAAGCAACTTACTTTGGAAAAAACTGCTGTATATTGTAAAAAGTATGGTAAACCTTCTATTTTGGATTATGATGTTATTAATTTTGAATTATCTGAGTTGAAAGATGATAATGGTTTTTTCTTGTATAGAGAAGCTAATATTCTTTCTCATTTGATGAGTATTAATGCTATCAAAAAGGTTTCTTCTCAAAGTTTATATTTTCATAGAGCTTTTAAGAAAAATACTTTTATAAATGATGAAGGTATGAAGCAGGTTCCTGATAAACCTAACACTTTCAAGTTTGAAAATTTTATTTTTGACGCTTTTTCTTATTTTGATGATATGCTTCTTCTTCGTGTTAATCCTAATGAAGAGTTTGCTCCTATTAAGGATTTTACTGGTGTTTATAATCCTGATTCTGCTAAAGATAAATTTGAGAATTATTGGTCAAATATTTAAAACTAGCCAGTTTCTACTCTAGCTAGTTTTAATTCCTTTTTATTGTTACTTTACTTTTTTGAGTTTTCTATATTAATATTTCTTTTATTGTATTATTTTTCATGACTCTTTTTTTATTCCATTCATATATTCTTTTAATTTTGAGATTTAAATTTATTTTTAAATATTTACTTAGTATCATGTATTTTACACACTTTACCAATACCTCTCTTCTACTATCTTGAATTAATATTTTACATATTTTTCTTTCATTTTTTTCTTTTTGATATGTATTTATCATTAATTTTCTTGAAAAATTTATTGAATCTAAATCTAAACATTCTTTTTCTATAATTTTCCTTTTCTTATTTGAACTGTATTTTTCTTTTATTATTTTTTCTATTATCTCATCTGATTTAGTTTTCTCTCCATTTTGAAGTAAATAATATGTATATAACCATTTTATATCTTCTATATTTTTAGATACATTTATTTTTTCATCTTTGTACTTATTATATATGCATTCTATATAATATTTAATATCATATAAAATACAATATACCATTAAATGTTTCTCCATTGATTATATCTTAAAATTTTTATACAAACTTTCATTTTTTTCTATACTTACATATACATTACATATTAACTTACAATGATCATTTGAAATAGTATTTCTTAATGATATTGCTAAATCTTTATTTATTTGTTTTTCCATTTCCTTTTTCTCCTTTTTATTTTGAATTTTTTAACTTATGTTGTTCTGAAATATAAGTTAAAATATTAGATCTAAATTATCTTTTGTTTTATAACATATGTTTTCTCTATTTTATTTTGTTAATATTATCACCTCTTTTTTAGTATATTTAGATTAATATTTCGTATTGAAAGACCTTATGTCTTAATTATAAATAGCTTTACATTCTAATATATTTAGATTAATATCATATTGCAGTTAAATATTATAAGAGTTATAGAGTATTTACATTCTAATATATTTAGATTAATATATAGTAGTGAAAGAAGATGGAATTGAAAGATACCACATTTACATTCTAATATATTTAGATTAATATAAAGGGTTAGGGTATGAATTTGAAACAAAATGGGAAAATTTACATTCTAATATATTTAGATTAATATAGGCTTATAATAATTCCTTATTATTACTAATAAACAAATACCTAATCTGTCGATCTCTTAAAACATTATAATATATTCTGCTATAAATTTCAACAAATTTAAAAAATTCTTTTTTTATGCTATTTTTAGCATCTGTCGTACCCCCTATGTTTTTCCACTATTGGAGGTCGACAGATTTATTTATAAGAAATTATCTGTTTTATCATCTTCAATCATTCCTAAAAATTCTTTATCTAGCCATCTTTTACTTCTGCTTTTAAATACTATTACACTATCTTTTTCTTCTCTTATATATTCATTTAATTCAGATTTTAATTTCATCATTTGAGATTCTAATAATTCTCCTTCAAATACAGAATTTTGAATATGTACTAGATACTTTTTACATGTTTTGAATACTTTTCTTAAAACTCTTTGTCCTTCTTTTTCATCTTCATCAAAATTTATGTCATACATTAAAATTACATACATATTACCACCACATTTTAAACCCTTCGTATGGAATATCTTCTGTTAAATGTTTAATAAGTTTATATATTTCTAATCTCATTAAATATTCATAACTAACTTCTCTTTCTAGTTTTTTGTGCTTTATTGTTGTTTGCAATTTCATATCAATTTGTTTTGTTATTTCTTTTCTTGCATTTTCTTTTATGTATAAAAAATTCAAACCTTCTTCAAAATCTTTTTCTGTTATTTGATTTTTATTTAGCATTGAAAAAATAATTCTATCTGCAATAATTGGTTTAAATATTTCTGCAATATCTAAGCAAAGAGAAAATCTTCTTTGTGAAGGTTCATGTAAATAACTTATAGTTGGATTTATTTGTGTTTTATATATTTCACCTAAAACTCTAGTATATATCATTGTATTTACATATGAAATCAATGAATTAATTGCATTATCTGGTGGGTTTTTTACTCTTTTTTCAAATGCTATATCTTGATTTATAATTGTATTCCAACAATCATAATATATTTTTCTAATATTTCCTTCTATCCCCATTAATTCTTGTACATCATTACATAAATTAATTCGTCTTCTAAAATACTCTATTTCTTTCATTTGAGACTTTACATCTTTTCCTCTATTATTGTAATATGTTAGATTTCTATATATATTATATGATGCTGCATCTATAAAAGCTTTAGCAATTTTTAATCTTTTATTTTTATCTAAATAATGTTCTACTTGTTTTACTAATAATTTCCCTGATACAAGTGCTTCTTTCGGATAATATGTTCCTGTATAAAATCCATAATAGTTAAAAAAATGTACATTTACTCCATATCTTCCAAGAAAATTCAATAAACTAGTATTTAAATCAAATTCTGTCATAACATAAATATTATCAACTCTTTCTATTGGAATTGATTTTTTTGTATTATCTTTATATACAATTTCCAATGTGTTGTCTTTTCTTTGTATTCTTCCACTTTTATATAAATAGTATGATTGTTTCATTTCTACCTCCTACACATAACATAAATCAAAATAAGCACACTTTTTACATATTTTCGAATCAATTACTTTTGGAGGCTTATCCTCATTTTTTATTTCTTTTATATTTTTAATTACATTTTCTAATATCTCTTTATCTTCTGACTCTAATATTATTTCTTTTGTTTCTCTTAAAAGAGGAAAATCAATTTTAGCTTGTACATTACTAACACCTCTTTTATCTAAATAATACATATAATATTTTATTTGCCATATTCCCGCTTCTTCTATTGCTTTTGTTTTCTTAACTTCATGTAATACTGCTCCATTTTTAATAAAATCTACATTAATTGTATTATCAATTAATACACCTTTCTTTTCTCTTGTATAACTTGTCTCATCTAGTATTTTTCCAATTGATACTAGCTCACTATTTTGCTCCATATTAATTTCATTTATAAAATACCATAATTTCCTTTGGCAAATGAAGTAATAATATACCATTAAACCTGTTATATTTTCCATATATACACCACCTACTCATCAAAATATCCTATATTTTCCATTTTTTTCATGATTAATCCTTTTCCTTTTAATATTTTTTCATCAAATTCATATTCATATCTTGTTCTGTAAATATCACTTCCTTTATAAAACATTTCAGATTCATCCACTTCCAACATTGGACTCCATCTTACACTTACTACATAATTTTCTATTTCATTTTTCGCTTCCATCTTTTCTCTAAAAGAAGATTTACTAGAATTTAACACTATTTCCCATCTATCTATTGTTTTATCATTATCTAGTTTGCTAAAAATATTATCTGGAATCAATTTTATATTTTGAATATTTCTAAATTTTTCATCTACTTCTGATTTTTCTACTCCATTTGGTATAATGTCTGATACTAATCTAATCTCTTTATTAATTTTTTTGTAATAATTTGATTCTTTTAATTTTTTATTTTTTTCTAAACTAAAAATATTATTAATCATATCTTGTTTTTCTTTTTCTGATAGGTTTTTATTATTATATTGTTTTATTTCTTCTAATGTGTAATCATAAATTTCACTATCTATTATATATGGTACACCATTTCTATTATCATAAATATGTACATTTGGTTCTTCTTCTTTATATTCCCTTTTTCTGTAAACTCTTCCCATTCTTTGAAATAGACTATCTATTGAGCACATATCTGTATATAATATATCAAAATCAATATCTAAACTAGCTTCTACTATTTGAGTTGATATCCAAATACCTTTTTCATCTTCTTTATTACCAAACTCAAATATCTCTTCTTCTAATAACCCTCTATCCTTTTTTAAATATTTACTATGTAATAAATGTACATTTTCTTCTTCCAATTTTTCATATAGTTCTTGTGCTTTTTTCACTGTATTAACAATTACTAATACTCTTTTTTTCTTAGCATCTTTTATTATCTTTTCTATTTCAAAATCTTTTTTCTCATATATACTTATTTTATGCCTATTTGAAATATGTACTTTAAACTCTTCTTCTTGTTTTTTATATACAATTCCCAAATCATTCATAATATCATATAGCACTGGTGGAAATGTTGCTGTGATAACTGCAAATTTTCCTCCCATTTTTGTTATCATTGATAAACCTACCATAATATATGCCAACATTTCTGGAGAATACATTTGTATTTCATCTAGTATTATTTTCGAATAACTTAAGGTTGCTAAAATTTCTTCATATCCTTTATATCTAAAAGCTATCTTAAATAATTGATCTACTGTTGTTATTATAAGTGGTGAAGACATTCTTCTTGCTCTATCATACATATTTAGTTCTCTATCATAGTTTTCATCATAGTAAGAATACGCATCTGAATGCAATAATAATACTTTTTCATATTTTATTTGTTCTTTTATCCTTTTATATATACTATTTATTGAAACTTTTAGTGGTAATGTATACATAGCTTTTGATTGTCCTACCCATAATAAAGCTGCTTCTGTCTTTCCACTTCCAGTATAAGAAATAACAACTAAATTATTCTCTTTATTTTTCATCATATATTCTTGAACTGGTCTAAATTTATTTTTATATTTTTCTTTTGTAATATCTTTGATTTTCATCTCTACACTCTTGCCATCACAAAAAGCATCTTCTTCCACTTTTACATTTTGCTTATCCATACTTGCAACATAGTCCAATTTATTTAATAATCCTTTTACTAAGATATATTTTTTGCTTGTCAATAGCTTTACATTCTCTATTGTATCTGGACTTAAAATATATTTTTCAGAACATTTTTTTATAATATCTAAATTCAAATTCAAAAATTCTTTTAGTCCTTTTGTTTGTATTCTTAAATCTTTTATTGCTTCTTCTGTTACATCTACTATTTTTCTATCATGATGATAATATACAGAGTTAACCAATACTTTTATATCATCTTCTTCAAACTCTTCTTTTAATAGTTTTGTGTTTATAAATGATGTACTTAAATATCCATGTGGTATTTCTTCACCTTCATCATTATCTTCTAATTTTTCTGGATACTTTAGTACTTTATATAACTTATTTTGAAATTTTGTGTTTATTTTTCCTAAATCATGATATTTTACAGCATACTCTAATATATCCCAATCTTTTTCATTCAAAATATTGGGATATATTTTTTTTTAAATTTTATATTGATCTAATAAATCTTGAGTATGCTCTTTTATTGTTTTTTGGTCTTTACTTTTTCCTAAATATTTATTTTCCATAAACTAGCTCCTTTAAGCAAAATATATTAAATCTTCTCCATCTGTTAATACTTCTGTTCCTTCGAATATTGTAGAATAATTACTAAAATATTTTGCAGTTATTCTTTCTTCCCAGAACCTAAGATTTGTTTTTTCATTTATTTTATATTTCTTATTTAATTTATATACTGTCGCTATATCATTAGTTTCATTTCTATTAAATGTATCAATTGGAATGTATGCATCATATTTTAATTTATAATCTTCTTCTAAGCATTCTTTTTCAATTTCTACTATTTCTGCTTTTTCAATTATTATTAAATCTTCTCTTCTACCTAAACTTAGATATTCTTTTGGATATTTTAAACCATTCAAAATATCCAAAATCTTTTCTTCTTCTTTTGGTTTTATATGAATAACTAATTTTACATTAGTCAGTAACTCTATATTTGCAGGTCCCACTGTCAACCCTGTGTTTGTTCCATCTTCTTCTACTTTTATACTATGTCTATCTTTTTCATAAAAACCTGGTTTGAATTCATATCTTGTAAACAATTCATTTACTTTAGAATAGTATTTACCTTGTATACTAATATCCATGTCAACATACTCAGTTAATCCACATGCCATATGAACCATTCCAATTACTGTAGAATATGGTGGTAATGGATAACTTTCTCTTATTTGCATACTACTTGGTTTTCTATATGATGCTAATGTTTGTCTGGCAATTATCTTAATTGCTTTCACTTAGCACTCCTCCTCTACTTTTTTGGCTAATATATCAAAAAATTCTCCTATTTTTATAAAATCTAATTTTTCTTTTATTTCTTGATTATTTGAAAATATTCCTTCTATGTATCCTACTTTTGTATTTTGATTTACTTCTTCTTCTGATTCTTTTATTTCTTTTAAAATATCTACATTTATTTTATTTTTTTCAACTTTTATTCTATTTTCAAAGAAAGGACTTTTTCTTTCATAAATTCCTCCTATTACAAATACAGGTGTTAAATTTTCTCTTCTTCCTTTTATATCTCTGTATAGGAATTGTATTGTTTTTAATAATTCTTTTACTCTTTTTTTCTTTTCTTGCTCTTCTATTTCTATTTCTCCATCTATACCTATTTTATATAAATCAATTGTAAGTGTGTATGAATAATATGATTTATGAACATCACTTTGTGCAATTGAATTATTTTCATTTATTCTTTTCGCTAGTCCCATATTTGTCAAAAAATCTGAATCACTTCTAAATTCTTCTAATGAAATAGCATTACTTAATCTGACAACTGCATTTCTTGTACTAGCACCTTCTTTTGCTTTTGTTTTCATATATCCAAATAAATCAATTTCTGGATAATCTTTTATTGTTGTTTCTGGTTTAAATTGTATTACTTTTTTCTCTCCTGATCCCATTGCCTCCACTGGTGTATCATTACATTTCATTTGTTCTACTATATTATATCTAAGTGCTTGTCTTGATATGTATGAATATGAGTTACCATCTCCTCTTGTTAATTTTTTTAATGTTGCTATATTATTGTATCCTTCCCCATAGTTTGCACTTTCTGCTTCAAAAACAATTGTCATTGTTAATCCTTTATTTTTCATTTTATTTACCTCCTACTTTCTCTTCTCTTTTTTCTCTCCATTTTCCTAGTCCATATACATATGAATATCCTAATAATCTAAAATATTCTGGTTCTTTAATTAATACTTTCATAGCCTCACAATTTGGAATTGGTTTTCCAAGACTTCCATAGAATAATGTTAATAACTTCATGAAATCTTCTAAATTATTTGCATTCAATGCATTTTGCAGTTTATATGCATATGATTTTAACTTGTTTTCATTTTCATTATTTTTAAAAAAATGAATTTGTAAACTTTCTCCCTCATCAAACATCTCTTGTATTCTTTCTTTTCTTTCTTTCACATTTACTCCTCCCATACTATTTAATTCAATAATTAATATATCTTTTATATTTTTCATATTTTCTTTTTTTCTTAAGTATTCATTTATTAATTTGTATTGCTTATTACCATTTAATAAATTACCAAGAACATCTTGATATGCTCTAGTTTTACTAAGAGACCCTAAATTTTCCATTACTTTTTCTATGATTTTTAATTTATCTTTTGATATCATATTAAATTCATATTTCATTTTGTCTTTTGGACCAATTCTTTTTATTACTTGTATGTTTCTTAGTTCATATTTAATTTTTTCTTTGTTTCCTACTTGTTCGATTCTATTTATATAGTTGGATAATATTTTTTGATATATTTTTTCATAGTTTTGTTCTTCCAGATTATTATTTGTTTCTATTAATCTATTAAATCCTATTAGCATTTCAAAATTTTCATTATTATTCACAAAAATCCCATTTGACCCTATCATGGTAAACCCCAATGGTATACATGAATATATTAAATTGCAAATTGGACATATAAACATATCTTCATTGAAATTCCAGAAAATTGATTTTTTTCGACTCATGTCTACTCCAACATCTTTTAACCAACTCATCCCACTTGCTTCTTTTTTACTAATACTATTTCCACATTCTATACATGTGTTTCCAGGTTTTCTTTCATTTTGTATGTATTCTTTAAATGGTTTAACAAATGTTCTTACATATTCTTCTTTTATATCTTTTTTATTTGAAGTTCTATTTAGAAATGATACATTTTCCCAAAAACAATTTATTTTTGTGTATATTATATCTTTCATACAATATATTTCTTTGTTTTTTTCAATGTGTTCTATTATATTGATACTTAATTCTTTCATTCTTTCTAATTCTTTTTCATTTTTTAGTATTTCTATATATTCATATGGGTTTTCTGAATCATCTGTTAGTTTTACTATTTCATATCCTGCTTTATAACTAGCACTTTCCATTGAAGTTTTTATAAATTTATATTTGTCTTTTAGTATCTTTTCATTTTCTGCTATATTTAAATCTAATTGGTCTATATCTCCTTTTAATTTTGTTATTGTATGATATTTTGTATCTTCTTCATAAAAGTATATCATTGTATCTATATAGTCTTGTTCAAAATCTTCAAATGCTTCCACATCTATATTAATTACATTTCCTTCTTTTTGTATATATGATTCTTTTTTCTTATATTCTAATATTTTGTGTAACCCTAAAACACCACTATTGAATAAAAAATCATTTAAGTAAATTTCTATTTTTTTCATATTTTCCTCCTTCCATTTCTATATTAATTCCATCAACCCAAATCCCATTGCCTTTTTTGAACCTATTCCTGCTTTTAGTAGGTAGTTTAGTAATTCTTTTTTTCCTTCTATCATAAATGTTCCTAAACTACATTCAATCATTTTAGAATATACTAAAATCACAGTTTTTCTTGCTTTTATTGGTGTTATTTTGAATCCTTCTAATAAACTTTTATCTAAATTCTCTGCTTCCATTTGTTCTTCTATATTTATTCTAATGTATTTATCAAATTCTTCTCTTTCATAACAATAATACATGTCTTTTTTTGTTTCTCTATTGTGGTTTCTACATATCATAGGTGATGTTAATTTTATTGCTATTTGATTTGTATGTATTTCTTTTTCTGCTATCATTACTATATTTTTTAATGTCATAGAATTTTGATTCAAGGAGAATTTCTTAAGTTTTTGTCCGTAAAAATGCATTATATACATGAAGTGAACACAAGTAATTGTATGCAGAAAATATAATGCTGAACTGATTTGATTTTAGTATCACTCTATCTTCTGTAAATTGTGGCTCAGGGAGAATTACCCCAAAGGTAAATGACTTTTTGTTGTTCCCTTGATATATTTCTTGGTATAAGTTCTCATCATAGTTTTGTATACTATATTTTATATAGCTTATAATACTTTTCTTATACTCCCTACTTATTTGATTATTTTCTAATTCAAAAAACATTTTAAATCTCATATTTTTATCTCCTATCTCTATAAATGAATGATTATCTCATGATATCTTCATTTATATTTAACTTTTATTTTTTATTAATTAAATTAATAACATATTTAATAAACACACTAAA
>JGI994J12354_10000233_pt1 | contig 54830 bp, 50 predicted proteins | sample IntmicLarv3ML3BL_FD_12354 | JGI IMG/M metagenome (IMG submission 12354) | reverse complement strand
CCAGTTTCGTTGTGTCCGCCGATGCGCCTATGATAGCTACCGATGCGGGATTGAAAAACGCTTTCATAAAGGACTGTAACAAAATCGTCTTAGATAAAGCTAACCCTGGAAATCGTAGAAATAGGTCTTATTTCGCACCAATTTCTACGAAAATCGTATTTTCTGTCAGTATTTTTTCGAATTTCAGAGATTTCGACAATAAATGGATATTTTTTCCATATAAGTCAATATGATACAATTAACAACGACTATTGCCGTAAACACTTTCGACCTGAACAAAATGAGATAACTCTCACATTTCTTACACCTTTTATATTGTGACCTCATTATACCGAACAGCCGTATCGGCAGAGGGGCGCGATCTATGAACGCCATATGCACGGAACGGCTGAAAGCGATCCTATCCCTGATTTCAGGGCCCTTGCGGTAGCAGCGATGTGTCATCGCAGCCGTGACCGGAAGCCAACGTAGGATCCGACACATACTCCCGGCGTAAGTCAATGCTTCGAGACCGGTGTCATCATCGGACTGTGAAAAAGTGTGTTAGCGCCGGGAGACACCGGCGTTTTTATTCAAAGGTACATGCACAATCTCTTGATCCACTCCTCCGCTTCCTTTTTCTTGGGGTACTTTTCCTCCAACTCCAAAAACTCCGCTCCGTGTTTCTTTGCGGAGGGATCGAAACCGATGATCAAATGACATAATTCGTGATACAAACAAAAATCCAATACGAATTCAGGTATCATGTCCGTATCCAGAACACTTGATACCGAGATCACTTTCATCAATACCGAACAGTGTCCGATCTTTCTGACATTGGATTCTTTCGTCCATGTCAAATGCACCGAATCATCTTTTTTGACCAAACCTGCGTCGATCAGCCTCTGATACGCTTCCTCGAGATCCCTGAACTCGCCCTTCGACGATCTTGTGAGATTCCTGCTCCGTTTCAGATACAGCGGCTGTTTGTTCTCCGAGAACTCGGGTGCGGTTATCCAGTCGCACATCGCTTCCGAATATCCTTCTTCCTCCCCCATGATCTTTGAGAATAGGGAATTGCAGAGTCCGTCTATGACCTCGGGCGGTGCGTCAGCCAGATAGTCAGACACTTTGAAATCCGCCCACTTGTAGCTTCGCTGCCACCTGACCTTGAACTCTTTGAATGCAACGAATTCCGCATCGACTTTATCGAACCCGTACTCTTTTCCGATATCCCTGAATTTTGTTCTCAATATCTCTTCTGCTTCCATTTCTTATCTCCTTACGGTCTTACCGTGCAGATAGAAAAAGTTCCGAGTGCGCACATATAAGGAAATAATTACAGTTAGTGTATGTCGGAATAGAAAGTTTGTAAATCTAACATGACCTTATCCTCGGTATGCAAGAAGACCCCGAAGAACGCGCCATTGCGGACAAGATCCTCAGATCGATCGAAAAACAATACGGATTCATACCCGTGGTAAATCAAGTACTTTCCGAACGGCCGGACAAGTTCATTCCTGCCGCGAACTACGGGAAAGCGGTCATGGAAGGAAAAAGCGAACTCGATCAGAAGACGAGATACCTCCTTGCGGTTTCGGCAGCAACGGCATTGGGCGGTGAACACTGCGTCAGGGTACAGATGCACCACGCTTCCATGGCAGGAGCAACTAAAGATGAGATCCTCGAAAGTATGCTCATCGGTTCATATATCGCAATGACCCGCTCCCAGTCCTACGCGTTCAGAGAATATTCCGAGATGTTCTCGGAAAAGGAAAAATGAACGCGTAAATCATCCCTTTGGTTGATTATTTATACTGTGTCAACAATCAAGAGGCGATAAATATGGTACAAATAACACCTGATGCAGAGAAGTTCATCGGAGACCTTTTGGAAAAGAACCAGAAGGTTGGGTATGGCATCAAGATCTACCTCAGCGGTTTCGCTTGTTCTGGCCCCCAATTCGGAATGTCATTCCAAGAAAAAGGCGCTGAAGGCGATCTCATCGACAAAGTAGCAAAAGGTTTCGAGATATACTACGACTCCGAGACCGAGAAAGCACTGGAAGAGTGTGTGATAGAATTCGTTGACGACCCTAACTTCGGCGAAGGTCTGATAATCCGCAACCCCAACTTCACAGGCTGCTCTTCCTGCGGCGGCGGATGTCATTAATTCGGCTGCAGATTCGGTCACCCCCTAAACACCTTTTTATTCTGTTATAACGGATAAGGCACTATATGGGCTGCATTTCACATCCCAGGATCGCTCCCGATAAGGTCGAGGAGAGAAAATACCAGGTAGTAATGGCAAAGGGATGTCTCAAAACGAACACTCTGCTGGTCTTACCGACAGGATTGGGGAAGACCATCATCGCACTGTATGTTACTGCGGAGATCCTTGAGAAAGGAAAGAAGGTCTTGCTCCTTGCTCCGACAAAACCGCTTGTCGAACAGCACTCCACCGTTTTTTCGGAACTTTTACACACATCCGGTGTTGGAGTGATGAACGGACTGATGAAGCCTGACACCAGGGCCTCCATCATAAAAAAGAACGATCTGATCGTATCAACACCGCAGTCCGTGGCCAATGATCTTGAGAACGGCCGCTATGATCTGAATGATTTCGGCCTTGTGATCTACGACGAAGCTCATCGCGGTACCGGTAACTATGCGTATGTGAAAGTAGCGGAATATTGTAACAAAGGCATCATCTCTCTCGGCCTCACCGCCTCGCCGGGAAGTGACATAAAGAAGATCGAGGAGGTCTGTCTGAATCTTTCTCTCTACAAGATAGATGTGAGAGCAGACGACGATCCTGACGTCGCACCATACATTCACGATACATACGTCAATAAAATAGAAGTGAACATCCCCAAAGAACTTCAGGAGATCATAGATCTGCTGAAAGGTTTGCTTGACCATTATTTCATAGAATTGAACAATCTTCACCTTACCAAACCAAACTGGCCGGCTTCAATGACGCATATGCTCATGATCGGGGATTCGCTTCAGCGGAGACTTGCGAGAGGGGAGAGGACTGCCACGATATATCGCGGACTGACCGTCCAATCCATCTGCATAAAGGTACTGCATGCGGTAAGCCTCGCGGAGACCCAGGGTGTCAGTGTCCTCAGGTCATACCTTTCAAAACTCAACGAAGATGCTTTGTCTGCAACGGGGAACAAAGGAGGCAGAGAACTCACCCTAAGGAAGGAATATCTGGAGATGTGGGAAGCCGTGTCCGCGACCAAGGTCGAGCATCCGAAGATCTCACGCATAATGAGTCTGGTAAGCCAGATACTGAATTCCGACGGATCCGCGAAGGTCATGGTGTTCACGCAATACCGTGATACATGCGATATCCTGATGGAGAAACTCTCGATGGTGAACGGAGCCCGTGTCGGCAAACTGATCGGACAATCCAAAGGCGGCCTGAAACAGAAAGAACAGATCGAGATACTCAACGAATTCAGAAGAGGGGATCTGAATATAATCGTTGCAACATCCGTTGGAGAGGAAGGATTGGATATAACAAGCACGAATGCCGTGATATTTTACGAGCCTGTGCCCTCCGAGATAAGGACTATTCAAAGACGCGGGCGTACCGGAAGGAAGAATGACGGTGAGGTCTTCGTTCTGATCGCCAAAGATACCATGGATGAGGTCTTCGAAAACTCCAGTAAGAAAAAAGAGGATATGATGCGTTCCCGGCTGGAGAAACTCAACACCGAACTCTCATATCTGAGATTGAAGAGAACGGAAAAGGACCAAATGAACCTGGGAAACTTCCGATAACAAATATAACCACCAAGGAGATATGGAAACAGTATGCTTTATTCTGATCTTGCGGAAGTATTCGACAGACTGGAGGGAACCAGCAGCAGGTTGGAAATGACCTCGATACTTTCCGATTTCTTCAAAACGTTGGATCCTGCGTCGCTGAAGGATATAGTGTACCTGTCTCAGGGAAGACTTCATCCCGAATTCCAAGGTCAGGAATTGGGAATGGCGGATAAACTTGTTCTGAGATCCATCGCTTTTGTTTCCGGAACACCGGAAGACAATGTGGAGGCCCTTTGGATCAAAGAAGGCGATCCGGGTACGGTAGCGGAAACACTTGTGAAAGGGAGAGGGCAGATGACCCTTTTCTCCGAACCTCTGACGTTGGAAAGGGTGATCAAGAATCTGAATCTTATAGAGAACACGGAAGGACGGGATTCACAGGGAAAGAAGATGAAATATCTGTCCAACCTCCTCAGGGATTCGAGTCCCGTTGAAGCCCGTTATCTTTGCAGAATAGTCACGGGACGAATGAGAGTAGGTGCCGGATCGATGACGCTTCTGGATGCGCTCTGCGACGCGTTCGCAACCAAGGAAGACCGTCCGGAGGTCGAGAGAGCTTTCAACATCACATGTGATCTGGGACTTGTCGCCGAGACCATAGCGAAAGACGGCATAGAAGCCGTGAAAGATATTGAAGTGAAGGTCGGCAATCCCATCAAGGTCATGCTCGGGGAACGTCTGCCTTCCATCTCCTCCATTCTGGAAAAGATGGACGGAAAATGCGCAATGGAATACAAGTACGACGGCATACGCATACAGGCGCACATCAGCAAGGATTCCGTGAAACTGTTCTCCAGAAGATTGGAGGACATGACCTCGAATTTCCCTGATATCGCAGCCGAATTACGTGCACAGTGCAAAGTCGACGAAGCGATCATCGAAGGCGAATGTGTCGCGATCGATCAAAAAACCGGAGCCATGCTTCCTTTCCAGACTGTCACGCACAGACGCAAGAAGCACGGAATGGCCAAGGCCATCGAAGACTATCCTGTAAAGGTGTTCATGTTCGACATATTGTTCTCGGATGGCACCGATATGACATCGTATCCTCTCTTGGAAAGGAGAGAGAAACTTTCCGAGACCTTCGAACTTTCGGAAAAAATACAGCTTACCGAAATGGAGATGATCGAATCTCCCGAAGAAGGCGAGAATTTCTTCAATAAAGCATTGAGCCAGAAATGCGAAGGGATCATGGCAAAATCTGTTTATCAGGAATCCGTCTACCGCGCAGGATCGAGAGGATTCCTGTGGATCAAGTACAAAAAAGATTATGAAGCGAATCTTACCGATTCATTCGACCTTGCCGTGATCGGAGCATTCTACGGTATGGGAAAAAGAGCGGGAAAATACGGCGCCCTTCTGATGGCAACACTGGACCCGGAATCGGGAAAATACTGCACCATATGCAAACTGGGCACGGGTTTTGATGATGTCTTCCTTGACAATATGCCCGGAATGCTTGACAAGTACATCAGTCCGGAGAAACCGAGTTCCGTGGATGCGCAAATGATCCCCGATGTGTGGTTCCTTCCCACAGTTGTTCTGGAGGTCGTGGCAGCGGAGATCAGCCTGAGTCCGATACATACCACCGCGATCGGAATGGTGAAGAACGACGCAGGCCTCGGATTGAGGTTCCCGAGATTCACCGGCCGCGTCAGGGATGACAAGGGTCCCGAGCAATGTACGACGGTTGATGAGATATTCAACATATTCGAAATGCAGGGCGAATTCGACGAATCCGCGCAATGACAACGGTTGAAACAGATGATGTCGAACAAGTTCCGATACCTTTATTTCACGAAAAGTTTAAAATGAAGAGGATGTTGAGACGCGTATGAAGACATACGCAGTTGAGAAGACCGGAAAGACCATAACCTTGGGATTCAAAGAAGTCAATCCTGCCCTGATAACTTCGATGATCAAGATGTTGAACGATGACAGCAACGTCTCTCTGGTCCGATTCATAGACCAACATCCGGAACTCTGCGACACTATGCTTTTTGTCGAAGTCAAAAAAGGTAAGCCGGAAGAAGCTGTCAAGAAAGCATCCAAAGCTGTATCCGCTTATTACTCGTCCATCAAAAAATGACCGACTACAGAGCGTGCAACACTGCCGAATCGGATATCGGCATGTCATTCTATCTTAGTGATGTCAACGGCACCGGGGGAAGGCTCAAGGCCGAACCCGAAGATTTTGTGGTGAAGGAGATATCAAAACATCCTGATCCGAAACCCAACGGCAGATACGTCATCGCGGAAGTTACCTGCAAGAATTGGGAAACGAACCGACTTGTGCGTTTGATGTCCAGGAACATGGGGATATCGAGAGAGAAAATAGGTTTTGCGGGTACAAAGGATAAGAGAGCCATAACCACTCAGCTGATGTCCTTCGAGTGCCCAATGGAGAGTTTGAACAAGATCAATCTTGACGATCTCGAGATCAAAAATGCGTACACCGGAAAAAGAGGAATACAGATCGGAGACCTCATCGGAAACAGTTTCGACATCAAAGTAAAAGAATGCGATGTTCCCAAAGACGAGATCGACGCGATCCTCAACAAGGTCGTTTCCGACATAAAGGATACGAGCGGTTTCCCCAATTATTTCGGAGTTCAGCGGTTCGGAACCATAAGGCCGATCACGCACAAGGTCGGAGAACTTATCGTTAAAGGAAACATCGAAGGGGCGGTAAAGAGTTATCTTTCTGACCTCTCTCTTTTCGAGAACGAAGAGACCCAGATGGCAAGAAGAAGAATGTCGGAATCAGAAGACTGGTCGGAACTAATGCGTACAGTTCCCGATTCGCTCTCGTTCGAAAAGACCATGATCTCCCATCTTTCCGAACACCCCGATGATTGGATCGGTTGCATAGAAATACTTCCGCGCAACCTGCAGATGATGTTCGTTCATGCCTATCAGTCGTACCTTTTCAATATGATGCTCAGTGAGAGGATGAGATCGGGGATGCCGCTCAACGCGCCGACCGTGGGAGATATCGTCATCCCGCTGGATTCCGATAAGATCCCGCTGCACGAGAACCCGATCCTGACCACTCAGAACAACATCGATCTTGTAACAAGACAGGTCAAAACAGGAAGAGCATTCATAACGATCACCCTCTTCGGAAGCGAGAGCACCTTATCAGAAGGAGAAATGGGAGAGATAGAAAGGAAGATCATCGGATCGGAGAACATCTCCGAAAGAGACTTCATCGTTCCCGGACTGTCCCACTGCAACTCGAAAGGCAGCAGAAGAGAGCTCCTTTGCCCGGTAAATGACCTTTCGTTCAATATCGAAGAGGACGGGTACAGAGTGAGATTCTCGCTTTCAAAAGGAAATTACGCAACATGTCTGATGAGAGAATTCATGAAATCAGATATGAACAGATATTGATCAAAGGCTTCCCTTAATGATCTTTGCCTGATATACGCCGATCTTCAGCTTTTTCATTATGTCTACGATCGACGTCCCCTTAACTATCCCCAGTGCCATTTTTCTGAGTTCGGGAGTCATCGATTTTGCGCCGACCTTGACAGTGAGCGCTTTGTACACATATGCCACCAGCATTTTCGCCTCGTCCGCATCCTTTGCTCCTCCGGCCACATAGGCACAGGGGATGGATATCATCGGATCATCCTCCAATGACTCGTATCCTCCTTTGATGATCGCATTCATAGAGAGACTTTCCATCCTGTCGAATTCAAGTGTTCCGGGTACGATATCTCCGTATTCCGTGATATCGGACAGATATGTCATCACTGCGTTCACGGTAGATTCGTCCATATCCAAGGTCCCTATCAGGTCGGGATCGCTGAGCGTGATCCTTGAGATATATGCTTTTCTCAGAACCCTTTCAGCATATCTTTTTACAACATCCGGAACTTTCTGTTTGTAACCGCTCCTTCCCGTCGAAACATCCGGCTTTGAGCGCTCAGCGTGTTTTCGTTCCGTTCCTTTGAGTTCAACGTATATCCTGTTCGCCGAGGTCACGTCCCCCGCATTGGCATAAGCTTCCGCCAGATCTGATTTTACAAGATCGTTATCTGGCTGTACGCACAGTATACGTTCGCATGCGTTGATGACATCCATCAGATTGCCCGAGAATGTGTGGAACTCCTTCTTTATCAGAAGCAGCGGTATGGATGTTGGGTCTGCCGCCAAAGAATGTTCTATGACCATTGCCGCATCGTCTATCTTGCCCTCTCCCGACAAGACCTTGACCGCAGCACCGATGGATTCCGGGTCCGTGACATCCATGTTCACGATATCTATCGCAATGTTCTCTGCACGCAAGAGATCGCCCGCCGCGAAACATATATCGCGTTGTATCCTCAGAGCGTTCGTATTGTTTGGATCTATCATCAAAGCCATATCGATGAAGTATATCGATTCCTCGAATCTTCCGACCTTGGCGAACAACAACCCCTTTCTGATCAATGCGTAGACCGATTCGGGCCTGAGTCCTATCGCTTTATTCATCGATTCCACTGCCCCGTCGATATCGTTCTTCTTCTCCTGTATGAATGATCTGGATATCCAGAATTCGGGTTCATCCATATCCAGCAGTATCGCTTTGTTGAAAGCCTCCTCGGCGTGGTCCAGATCTCCCGCCGCCTCGTCCGCCATCCCCTTGGAATGCCACAGTATCGGGTTCAGGGGATCGGAGATTGTGGCTGCCGCGTATGATACTGAGGCTGCACGGTATTCCTTCAGAGCGTATTCCGCATTTCCTTTCAGCCTCTTCACCATTGCCAGTTTACCGTAATCCCTTTCCTTATCATTGCATAGACGGACAGCATCCAGATATCTCTTTTCGGATATCAGGGACTGAAGTATGTTTATCAGATTCTCGGATCTGTTATCCTCCAGGACCATATTCTTATACGCCGCATAGCTCTCTTCCTCGGGCTTTCCTTTCAGAGACCCTTTGGATATGACATTCCTTGCTTCGATGTTCCCGGGATCCAGTTCCAATATCTTATTCGCAAGGCTCATTGCCTCATTGGTATCCTTTTCGGAAAATGCGATGCTCATCAGAAGTGCCAGAACTCCAACATTGTTCGGATCTGCGGCACGTATCTTCTGAAGCTCTTTGACAGCTTTCTCCGTCTTTCCCGTCTGACGCAGCAGATATGCCTTCTGAAGTCTCACATTCGAATCGTTCGGGTTCTTATCGACTCCGTTCAGAATGGTCATCATCGCCGCGTTGATATTGCCTTCGCGGAACTCCACCTCCGATTTGAGAATGAATGCACTGGGATCCTCGGGGTACGATATCAGTATCCTGTTTAGGATGGATGCCGCTTCATCGTACATCGAATTCTCCATCAGCAGGCTTGCGCCCGCTACAAAAGAATCGATATCTGCCTTTTCGGTGTTCAAGAACACCTGAATACATTGTGCCGCCTCTGCCTTTCTCCCCAATGCGGAATATGTCTGTATCAATCCTTTCAAAACGTTCGGGGATGCGGGATCGTGAGCCTCTGCCTCCCTGTACAACGATAATGCCTGTTCGTAATTCCCGCCGAAAAAGTGTGCCTTTGCAGCCTCGCAGATAATGTAAACACAATTGGAACTTTTTGTGAGAATGGAGTTGTACATCCTTTGCGCAGAATGCCAATCTCTCTCGTTTATCGACATTCTGGCCGACGCAAGCAGGTATTCGGAGTTCTTCTTCTTGTACTCGTCGGAATTTATCATTGCGTTGGTGGCCCGGTCCTTGTTCCCTTTGTACCAGTCTCTGTAAATACCGAATAGTGTTTCTGCGGAAGTGTTGCCTGTATCTCCGCAGGGTATCGGCTCTTTTCCGGATGCCAGCAACTCGATGTTGCGGCGGTGCATCCATCCTTCCGTAGGTTCCAACTGTTGTATGAGTTCATAGAACATCGAATAACCGGGATCGCTGCAGCGGGCTCTCATCAATTCCTTCTTCGCATTGGCCGCATCTCCCGCTTTCATATGGATCTTGGCTTTCACACACCCCAGGAACGGAATGTCCTGACAGTGTACCATCTTCTCGACTATCCTTTCGGCACTGGTCAATCTGTCGGTTTCCGCGTATATTGAGGCTGCAGTGAGAGCGGGAGAACAATCGTTCGGTCTGCTCTTTGCCACAAGTCTTTCCATGATCTCGAAAAATCTGTCCACACGGATTTCATGCAGTTTCACTATAAGTGTTGTCAAAATGATCGAATTTACGCCGCCCTCGCGTTTGATGACACTGTCGGCAATACCGATGTAGTACTCGGCCTTCTTCGAAGAAGATTCAACGTTCGCAGAAAGCTTCTTCCATATACTGACTTCGAATTTATCTTGGAATACGGGCTTGTGACCCATGTTGACATATATTCTGCAAAATAGATAAAAGTAGGGGCACGGTCACCGACGACACAACATATGCGTCTCGGACACCCAGCATTACAGTTAAATACAAATTATAAATTAAGGTGATTTACTGCAACTGTAATCTAGTTGGTTAGGATTCAAGCCTTCCAAGCTTGTCACCCGGGTTCGAATCCCGGCGGTTGCACTCATCTTTTCTAATCAAATGATAACTTGAATATCCCGATCGCACAGTCGGATGGATATCATCGGCCTCTCAAAAAAATCACAATGTTCGTGCACTGCATGCCATCGATATTGTCCATCATTACGGAATCCACTGTCAACATAACTCTTTCATTGTAATCGGGGATCTTATTGAGGGGGGTGATCTCTCGTTCCCTTATGGAATCGTCCATTATTGACGTGGATATCTGATAATATGTTACATTAAATTTTATTGAAGTGTACTTTAAAAAAATCCTAAAAGTATTTTTCTAAAGTCCGACGAAAAATAAAAACCCGCGAAATTCGCCCTAAGGCTGTTTGATGTTTTCCTATCTTTCCTTATATTCTTCTTTCATGCATTAATCTGATTATTCTTGTCACGTGATCCGGAACACGCGATATTTTTGCATATTCATTCCAATTCGAAGATATTTCAATGATATTGTCGATCGTATTCTCTGCGTTCTTTATGCCCGCCTCGTACGCTGCTTTCAAGATGTCTGCTTTTGTTATGCCTTCGGCCTTGCCGTTGATAGTTGTCTGATGTCTGCCGATCCAATAATTATTGGGGTCGTATGCGTACGTGAGGTCGTACGCGGGCGCCAGTCTCCATCTTTCTCCCTTCCGCATCATGAATGATGTGTTCTTCGTATGATCGTCGCAATTCTTCATGACAACGTTGAATACCATCCGCCTGAACAGTTGTTCCTGGTCGGAGTACGGCATATGCATTTCCCTCATGACGGCAAAAACATCTTCATACGAGTGTGCCGCCGGGATCTTGAAATCGTAGTGCGCGAGAGCACATAATGTCTGCGTATGCACCTTCTCTTTCCCGTCCCTGTCGAATCTTTTTGTAATGAAATGGGATCTTTCTCCGACATCCAGTAACCGACACTCCTGCATCTCTATTCCGCAGTCTTGCGCCATGAGATAGTAAGCATATTCGATATTGCAGTATCCTTTCTTGTTCTCTCTTGATTCCGTATCGAATTTCAATATCCATTGAGAATTGCCGGGTGCAGATTGTCCCGGCCGTATTGCGGCCATGTCTTCGTCAAATGTAACAACGGCTTTGGCCCTGGCCCCTCCTGCGGATGTTCCCAGGGATATCAATTGATTTATTCTTCTGTCATCAAGTTTTACCTCTGGATCTTCTCCCTCGTGCGAGACCTTATCGGCAAGCGAGGCCAGAAGATTTACGTCTATATCCTCTTCTTCTTCGTATCTCCGCTCCTTTGCCGGCTCATATTCGAGGGCGCCCATACCTCTTCTTCCGATGAAACATAACCTGTCCAGAGACGTGAAGTCTTTAACGGAAAAGCCGTTATTTTTGATCCACATATCCATAAGTGTGCTACCATACGCATCAGGAAGGGAATCTGCCAGTAATCCGGGAAGTCCCAGGAAGGTATCTCGGTTCAGTGCGCCGAATCGATATGTTCTGTTGGAAAGAGGCATCTTGATCGGAGATATCTCGTAACCGTTCCTGACGAAATCGGGAGCATACTGGAATGTCGCACATTGCCTCTTGGGATTCCACGACGCGATCCCTGCTGTTCTACCCCATACTTTTACCTGTATCACTGAGGTCATCTCGATCTCCCGCCCGAGGCCCGCCTAGGCTTATTACCTTCAAGTTCTGCAAATCACATATACAGTATAATTACTGTTGTTTTTCATTCAACGTATTTGTAATTTTATTATCGATAGCCGGCATCAATCAAACATACAATATCAGCTAAATATGAGAATACATTGAATTGATATATGATCGGTTGATATTCCGAACTCCGATCCTTTGTCCGGGTTCAGATCCCGGCGGTATATTTTTGATTTCAAACTTGATCTGAGATGTTCGAACCTTTTTGGCTTCATTTCACTTGTTACTTCGTTTCAAAGAAATAGGTATAAATATACTAAGTAGAATACTACATAGTAGAATTATACAGGAGATAATATGATTGGACAGATATCTAATAACAAATTCGGAAAAATGAGGATGCCCCACATCCTTATCCTGGTTTCTGTCTGCAACCAAAGAAAATACGGTTACGAGATCCTGAAGGATTCACGGGATATATTGGACGGCCTGTGGGAACCGAAGACGGGGGTTATATATCCCCTACTGAAGAAAATGCAGGATAACGGTCTCTTGGATTCCGAGATGTTAGATGGGAAAGAATACTACGGCCTAACGGATGTCGGAAGAAATGCACTCATAGATGTCCTTCCGAAAATGAGTTCCATGTTGATTTTGGCCACCCGTTTCACAACGGTCATCGACGAAGCGATGAAAGGCCTGGGGATCGAACCTTCGGATATGGGCGAGATCTTCGATCATGAGACAACTGGGGATCTTCCGCATCTTATCGCGATGCGCGATCATCTGAGATCAAAACTCGCCAAGGTAGAAGAATCAATAGAAAAGTACAAAGAGGAATAAAATGGGAAATATAATCGAGGTGCGAAACCTCGTCAAAAGATTTGATAAAGATGTCGTTGCCGTGAAGGGAATAGACTTTGATGTTTTCGAAGGAGAAGTGTTTGGATTCCTGGGGCCCAACGGTGCAGGTAAATCCACCACGATATCGATGATAACAACACTTCTCCTTCCGACATCCGGCACGGTATCTCTGAACGGTCATGATGTCGTGAAAGAATCGACAAAGGTCAGAAGTCTGATAGGTTTGGTTCCGCAGAATCTCACGGCTGACGATGAACTGTCGGGACGAGAGAACATGGAACTTCAGGCAGACCTCTACAATGTCCCCAAGGACATCGCGAAAGAGAGGATCGATGAACTTCTCAAGATCGTAAAATTGGAGGATGCCGCAAAGAGAAAGGTTGACACATATTCCGGCGGGATGAGAAAGAGATTGGAATTGGTCGAGGGTCTGATCCATCGTCCGAATATACTCTTCTTGGATGAACCCACACTCGGATTGGATATCCAGACAAGAGAGATCATCTGGGATTACATCAGACACATCAGAGAGGAGAACAACATGACGGTCTTCCTGACCACCCACTATCTAGAGGAAGCGGATGCGTTGTGCGACAGAATAGCGATCATCGACGAAGGCGAGATAAAGATCATCGGCACACCTGCCGAACTGAAAGCCTCGTTGGGCGGAGATTCGATCGATGTGGTCTTCGAGGACGAAACAGATCACAGCGATATTCTGAGATCATTGGACAACGTGTCGGATGTGACGAAGAACGGAATGGAATATCGTATCAAGACAATGAACGGAGATCGGACTATGACTGATACCCTTGCTATCAGTGCCAAAGAAGGGTGGAAGGTAAAATCCGTATCACTGCACAGACCCAGCATGAATCAGGTCTTCCTGCAATACACCGGTAAATCAATGAGAGATGAAGAGAACGGATCGACCAAGATGTCTACAAAAGTAGCAATGATCCAAAATCGGAAGAGGCAGTAAGATGTCAGGGAATGCATTCGTCAAACAGACAATGGCTCTCACGAAGAGAGAACTGAAACATTGGTACAGAAGCAAATCACAGATCATGATGGCGCTGGTCCAGCCGCTGATGTGGCTTGGACTGTTCGGAATGATGATGAGCGGAATGATGCCGCCCGAGATGGATTTCTTCAGCACTCTCGCAATGGGTATGGTCGTCATCACAGCACTCTCCACTGCGATGAGTTCCGGGATGTCCCTGATATGGGACAGACGTTTCGGGTTCTTGGATAAAGTACGTGCCGCACCCATCTCCCGCGGAGCTATTCCTTTGTCCAGGGTATTGGCGACGACAGTCAAAGCCTTAATTCAGTGCTCGGTTGTGATGCTCATCGCCCTTCTGCTCGGATTGAACATCAGCGCGTTCTCGATATGGTCGATACCCGTGCTGTTCATCGTCATTACGGCGACAGCGATGATATTCTCATCCCTGTTCGTAGCTTTCGGACTCGTGATAAAGAATCAGGAATCATTCATGGGCATAAACATGCTGCTGATGATGCCCCTGATGTTCGTGTCGGGCGCGATGTTCCCCACATCAATGATGCAGGGCGGCAACGAGATACTGAAAACTGTGGCCAACTTCAACCCGCTGACATATGCGGCCGATGCCCTCAGAAGGGCGTTCCTGGAGAGTGACGGCATCCTCTCTTTGCCGAATGTTGGTATGTGGGGGTGCGTTGCCGTTCTGGTAATGTTTGCGATAGCCGCTGTACTGCTGGGAATGTTCTTTGCAACCCGTGCGTTGAAGAAACAGTGAAACTATTTTTCCATTCAAGGGGGAGTTCTTCCCCCTTTTATTCAGGAACGAAAACAAAGCATTATAAGTACACATAAAGGTCTGTTTATTCTAACTAAAAAGTGCGACTTTTTCTGTATTGTTGGTATCTTCTATCGTATTCGACATTGGATTTCCGTACCGGATAATACATCGCACAAAGACGTTAAAAAGAAGAAAACGCTACGACCTGTATATGATCGAAGGACGAAAAAGGATCTGTTTGTTCTCAGGTCTTTTCTGGGCGACCACATTGGCGATGTGCTTCCTCGCTACAGAAATATTCGATCTGAATTTGGACTGGTTTATTGTTCTCGTATCATTGTTGCTCTTTTTCTTTGGTGTATTCACCTTGTTCGGGCACATCGGATTATACTTCCCCTTTATCTTCATGACAAAGAAGGACCTGACCGGATACAATATCGAAAAGGCCTCATTTTTCCTGGGAACCTCGATGGTTGTCCTTTCCTGTACGTTGCTTTTGATCACCGTGAGCGTTTATTTTTTGGTATTAGCGATTACCGTTGGCATTGTAATGGAATGCGGAGGCATCTACGTTTGTGCCTCGAACAAATTCAAAGCAGATACACAACCAAAATGATAACACATGACGCATTTGAATCTGTGTAGAGATCGATCATGCAGAATGTCAAATATCATTAGCACGTCTTATCTCGGAAATATACCAGCATATGCCGACAGTTATCACCGCGGATATGCCGTATATCAGAACATACGGGGCAATATGCGATCCTAGGAAAATGCCGTACATGAAACTGTAAAGGAAATAAACGACAAGCGCTGCGGAAACAAGGACCATACCGACCATTGTCATTATTATCCTGCGTTTCCTCGGCATCCTCTTCCTCGACCATTAATTCCTGTACCAATTATTTGTAATGTACTATTTCCCGCCTCGGTAACAGACCCTGTTCCGGTCAATATTCTCATTGAATTCCTGTTCCAACCCATTTTTTGCCGAATGAAAACCGCTGTTTCAAAGCACAAAATATTTTTATATATCGGACACCGATATATCGATGACCGAAATATATGACGACACAAAAAAATAAAGAAACAACAGAGAACATTGCGTTGACTGAAGCCGTTTATTATGTCCTCTTATCGGTAATAGAACCGATGCACGGATACGGAATAATGAAGAATGTTTCAGCCCTCAGCAACAACAGAGTGGATCTCGCACCCGGAACATTGTATGGTGCGATAGAAACGATGTTGAAAAAGAACTGGATATTCGCCCTTCAGGGAGAAAAAAACTCAAGAAAAAAGGAATATCAAATAACAAGAACCGGAGAGGATGTTTTGAATACTGAGATCCAAAGACTACATGAATTATTAGATAACGGTGAAACAATAATGAGGAACAGAAAATGAGAATCCGTATCCCATACAGGCTGGCTCTTTCCTTCGACTACGACGGAATTGAAAAATGGTTAAACGAGCAATCATCCAAAGGCATGCAGCTGATTCGCATAGGCTTTTGGGGATGTTACTTTGAAGAAGATAAAATAAACAAGTACGTATACAAAATCGAGCTTCTGAAAAATCCAAGAAAAAGTGCCGAAAGCCAAAATTATCTCGATTTTCTCGGAGAAACCGGGATAGAAATTATCCCTATGAAGTGGATATGGAATCGTTGGGTTTGGCTTAAAAGCAAATCCACTGATAAAAAATTGGATATCTACTCAGACATAGATTCAAAAATAGAGCACTATACTCGAATTTATAAGTTCCTGAGGTTGTTTCCCTTCATCTTTGTTATGTATTTACTTCTCCTTGCAATTAGATTCTACGATATTTACGTATATGGAAATGTTGACATTATGTTCTTTCTCAACCTTGCTGTTCTTCTTATTTTTGGCATGTCCACATATGGCTCCTTAAAGCTTAGAGCAAAAATACGCAAGCTGAAAGAAGAAAAGAGACTTCACGAATAAACCACATTGAAACTTTTCAGCCTCCTCTTACATTTAATACAACTAACTCTATTCCGCCCTATGAAAAATCTCCTGCAGACTGTGAGAACACTTATCGTCGGTACGATAATCGGTATCGTAGCGATGATTCCCGGCTTGAGCGGTGCCGTCCTCGCAGTTTGTCTGGGAGTGTATGAACGTTTAATAGCCGACCTTGCGGATCTCAGGCACAAACTGAAGGAAGATTTTCGTTTCATACTGCTTATTGTAGTGGGTATTCTCGTCGGAACTTTCATTGTGTCTTTCGGTCTTGATTATGTCCTTGAGAACTACGAAGCCATTGCTTACCTGTTCTTCACCGGCCTGATCATAGGTCAGTTACCAAGCCTGCTGAAACAGACCGACCGTACCAAACCTGTTACGAAAACAAATATCTTGGCTTTGGCGATCGGATTGGGAATCATGGTTGTAATGGGAATATTGATCGTGCTGGAAGATCCCCAACAGGCGGTATTCGAACACAACCTTGCGGCATACATCTGCATGATCGGGATCGGTTTCGTCTTTGCGATATCTCATCTCATTCCGGGTATAAGCGGAACAACGATAATGGCGGTGCTCGGTGTCCTCACGGTTCTGACGAGTGCCATAAAGGATCTTGATTTCGCTTTCCTCTTACCCATATGTTTCGGCCTCCTGCTGGGTGTACTGGTCTTTGCCAAGATAGTTCACCGCTCCATCGTGAACCACCGCAACACAACCTATTCTCTGGTGATCGGACTGACGATAGGTTCGATAGGCGTCATGCTCCTTTACGTCTATCCAGAGATCGGAGGATGGGAAGATATAGCACTGGGCATATTATTCTTCTTCGTGGGGATATTGGTTAGTGTGGGTCTGTCGAAATTGGGTAAAGAACCGTTTCCGGAATCCGCATAAAAAGAAAAGGAAGGAGAACGGACGGATGGGATTGGGATATTGGTCCGTTCGCCTTTGAAGATTCATGTGCTCTTTGGGGATGCACAAATTGTCTTCACTAACATCATCATCCTACGAGTATATTAAGGGTAACGGGGGAGGTCGCCGAAATTGCCCGAAAGTACGAAAATGACCTTATTTTACTTTGTGCCGTATCTTGACGGCGATCCCTCTTTTCAGTTCCGCCATCTCTGTTCCGGACATCATGGCGACCCCTACGGCCATTACTCTCCCGTTGAGAGTTATGATCGCTTCGTCCCCTATCCTTATTTCCGGACTGGCCTTCACCACTCCGACCGCGAACAGATTCCCTTTGAGTTCGAAATCCGTCATCTCGACCAGATTGTAACCTGTGGATGAGAGGATCTCCGCGCCTTCCAAGGTAAGCGACAGCATTCCTCTTTCCGGAGTCAGCATTCCGGCTTGTATCTTCTCCGTCCTTTTTTCCGGATTTTCCCATATCAGTTTCCAGTAAGGGAATTTTCCTATTGCGTAGGAGTCCTTCATGAGCGCATCGGCCCCCTCCTTTCCGAATTGGAACGAAAGAAGGGATCTCATGTTCTCTCTTCTTTCGATAAGATAATCTAACGGCTCCATACCTTTGGTGGCGGATCTCAAAGCCTCATCTAAATTTGACAAAGATACGGGCGATGTCGGATCCCCTACAACGGTCTCGGTCATCTCCGCAAGATCGTTCACCAATTCGGCATCTTTCCCAAGATGACATATCACTTTGTCATAGCCCTGAGAAAGAATGTCGGAGACCATGCTCCTGATCATTTCCTTCTCCTGGCATTTCCATTCTCCCGTTACCGGGATATCATATGAATTGGCGGGATAGAAGATATCCAGCTCCCTCGGAACGATCCCGAGAGGTGATGTCACTATCACTTCGTGGATGAGTGTTTCATGCGGTCCGGTGTGTATTGCGGATGCGAAGGCCTTGTGGCTTTTCGAAATATGATACGGCTTCTTTGCCGAACAGGGAAGAAGGAGAAGCACCCGTTTGTGTTCCGGTTTGACATACCTTTCTTTTATTTTCTCCCTGTACACTTTCAGATCCGGTCTTCTCAGTGCCTGTGTCGTATTACAGGCGAACCTGCATCCTACGGTGGAGCAACTCTCCTCCTGATACTCATATCCGACGTCATCGAATATCCTCAGTACGGCGACCGATGATGGAGATGATGGAGCCCTTTGGTCCACCAGTTCCCTGAGCCTTTCCGCAGAAATATATGTGGATATCTTTTGACATTCTCTTCTCAGCTCAGAACAATTTGATACCGATTCGTCATTTGCGGTGAGTACTTCACCTTCCGGGATCAGAGAAATACCTTTTGCTCCCGCCGCTTTCACAAGTGTATCGTCGAAGATGTCCACTCCCATATATGATAAAAGCGCGACAGTGGAAGGTTCGGCTATTCCGAGCATGCATATCAATTTCCCGTATCCCGCGACCTTCCTGACCCTGATCACTGTATCGATCAGTCTCCTGGCATTGCCTCTCAGCTCGAACGCGTTCGGTATTACTACCAATTCGACATCGTCGGGGATCGTCAAAGACTCGGGGACAGGCAGCCTCACGACACACAATCCTTCTTTGCATCTGCATTCGGAACCGATCCCTGAGAACAGAGAGGTCATCAGTTTTTGATCCAACTCTATTTCCGAACCCATGACGCTGAGAACTCTGCCTTCCGTTGTACTTTTAACGTATATCGGGTCATCGGAAGATCCTTCGGAAGAACTTATGATCAGAGGGGTCTTCACGGTCGTGTCTCCCCTCCTGTATTCGCATGTCCTTCCCCTTTGGGATCTGCCTGTCACATCCAGCATAAGACTGCAGAATAATCAAGACCTAATTAATGTTGTCTAGTACAAAAGACCATGTCGTATGTTACGAAGACACCTTTCCGTTCGCCGCCTTCTTTCAATAAAATCACACTTTTCAATAAAGGAAGTTAGTTAAAAGGTTTAATCGGGATTTTCTTTCCGTTACCGAAAAGTCCCCTTCACGGCAGATTCAGATCCTTACGTTTCTGAAGGATGATCTCCTCCATCATATTGGCCGATTCGACTGCATCGCCATTGATGAAAAGATATCCTCCGGTCATGTCCTTCATATCCTCTGTAAGTACCTTAACGATCAGATCGCTGCCGACAACGAACGGCGGAAGCCCCAGATGTAATGGTAATCCCAGGGCTAATGCGAATGCGCCGTCCGCCAATGCCTGTTCCTCGAGCCATTGTGCAGCGGACAGCACGAGCGGAAGTTGCGGCAGATCTATACCGATCGCTTCGGCAACCTCGGTGGCAACTATCTCCAAGCGCCCGATGGCAAGACACGGACCGAAGTTCAGCACAGGGGGTATGCCGAGTTGTTTACATACTTCCCTGAGGCCGGGACCTGCCAGTTCAGCAGCTTCAGGCATCATCAGGCCGCAGTTCTCGATACCGCCGGATGAACATCCCGCGGTCAGGACCAATATGTCCTTTGCGATCAGTTCTTTGGTCATTGCGACCGTCAGCACATCGTGGCCGCCCGCCCGTAAGTTGGAACAGCCGACAACCCCCGCGAGTCCCTTTATCTTACCTGCAACTATCAGATCGATCAGCGGTTGCCATGAATTACCCAGGAAAGCCTTTAGCGAGACCTCGCTGACTCCCGTCAGAGAATTATCGTTGCCGTGATCGGGAAGCAATTTCATCGGCACCTTACCGCGCCTGGCTTTGTAAGATGCTATCACCTCGTCGATGATCTCGTCGACGGCAGACACACGCGTATCGTAAGTGAATTCTTTAAGTTCGGCATTTGCCTTTTTCGCCACTGCATCCACGCATATCTGTTTTATCATGAGTTCGTCGCAGATAGGTTCGATCCCCGGAAGGGTGCAGTTGAACTCTGATATCACCGCGTCTATGGCACCTGTGGCCAATATCGGTTCGCTGGTGAAATTGTTGCCTGCATGTCCGTTGAATATCTTGGTGCAATGCACACCGCGGAGCTGCATATCCTGACCCACACAGGTGCAACCGACGATCTTGAAACCTTTTGCTCCCGCATCCTTTGCCTTCTTTACAACATCATCATCGATCAGACGGTCTTGAATGTATGAGAACCTTGAGTGCTGATGACCTGTGATCATGATGTTTATGTAATCCGGATCGATCACACGCAGCCCCACCGGCGCCATGCGAAGCTCGGGTTCACCGATGACCACATCATTCAGCAGGTTGGTCAGCGTTAAACCGTAGAGACCTGTGGAGATCCCTAACCGGAGACATTGGAATAACATATGCACCGGATCGGAATTCAGATTCGTTGATGTCTTCACCACACCGGAGAACACTTCGGATTTGGCTCCTCCCGGCAGTATGCCGAGCTCTTCCCAGCACTTATAACGCGGAGCGTAAGCCATCTTCTTTGTGATCTCCATTTTCTTGAAATCGGGTTTATAGAGGTCGTCAAGAACCATGTCGGCCAATTTGACAGCCTTGTCGTGATCATCGGCGCCTTCTATATCAAACATAAGACAAAGACGGTCCAACGTCTTTTTCCCTCTGATCTCACCTTTGTTGAGAGCCATATTCTTCAAATTTATTGCGGCGTTCTCAACTATGTGTATGTAACACCCGGAACCGGCTGCGATTGCACGCAGGAAATTACGTGCCGCTATCACATCGGCTGTCGCACCGCAGACTCCCCTCGGAGAGTCTTCGGTTATACGACAGGGGCCGTTTGCGCAAAGTCTGCAGCAGATGCCGCGCAGACCGAACTCACACTTCATGCTCTGTGTGTCCATGCGGCGGAATGCTGTGTCCACCGGCAGCTTCACAATAAAATTCTCAAGTTTCTTGTCTGCACTCGGGCAGATCTCACCACTAAACCATTTAGCCATTGTATGTCATCCTCCGTATATCGTCTGAATCACTGTTTTTTAAAGTTTTACGGGCGTTACGTGCGCACCGAGACCGAGATCCCTCTCATCCATTCCCATTGCAATTCCGTAAAGTTGGGACAGGTGCATCACCGGTAACGCGGATCCGCTGTCTTTCTGCCCTGCATCGAATTGAAGGTGACAGAACGGGCACACATCCACTATCATCTTGGCGCCGCTGCTCTTCATGATCTCCAAATTTGCCTTTGTGAACTTCAAAGCTGTATCGCCGAACTGTGATCTGAGGCCTCCGCCGGCACCGCAGCAGATGAGTTTTTCCTTACAGCGCACACTTTCGGCACCCACGGCTGCGATCAGCTCGTCCAGGATCTTCGGGTCCTCCGGATCATCGAGTCTTTTCAGTTTACTCGGTTTCAGGAAGTGGCATCCGTAGAACGCCGCAACTTCGTATTCGGCGGGTTTCTTTACCGCACTTTTGATCCTTTCGACACCGACCTCATTGTACAGTACTTCGGCGAAATGTCTTACTTTCGTTTCGCCGCTGTATCTCAATCCTATTTCGGAGAGGATCTCATTCACACTCTCCAAGAGTTCCTTATTCTCATGCAGCTCGTGAGCGGCATCGAACAGTGAGCCGTAGCACCCGTTGCATATCGTCATGACATCTAACCCCTCTTTCTCAGCAAGAGCAAGATTCCTTGCCGCGGCAGTGATCCACGTCGTCTTGCTGAATGATTTTATCACTCCGGGGGCTGGGCAGCAACTCGCGCCTTTCAGATCGACCAATTCGACTCCCAACACCTTGAATACTTCTCGTGTCGACTTCTCGATACCGGGGTACCTCAGAGGTGCGATGCATCCTACAAAAAACGCATATTTTTTCATTAGTTCACCAACTCTCTGAATTTTGTCAATGCAATTATCTTATCAAAGTCGGCTTTCGCCGACGGATCATCCAGCACTGTAGGGGGGTTCTCGGGAAGCTTCAGCTCCCTTCTGAGTGCTTTGATCTTGTCGTTGGTTTCGATCGTGTGGCCTGTCTTTATCAAGCTCTCGGCCACTTTTTTATGATTTTCCTGCAATCTTCCGTCGGCAACCGCCATGTTCCTCAGCGCGATCATCACATCAACGACCTGAACATTACAAGGGCACCACTCCACACATGTGTAGCATGTGGTACACTGCCACAGGACGTCATCGTCTAACGCTTGATCTTCCCTCCCCGTCTGACACGCTCTCATCAAGTATGAAGTTTTTAAGGGGGTCGTAAATCTTGCGGACGGACACTTTAACGTGCACGTGCCGCATTGGAAACATAACGAGGCGCTTGATCCGCCTTTAGATGCTAATTCCTCTGTGAATTTGGACATATTTTCTTTCATGGAAATGCACTGAAAATAAAATGGGATTTCTGCGTATATAATCTCAATCTTATTGCGTTTTATTGTGTTGAAACGAAGGTTTTATTAACTTGAATGGTTGCCAAAAAAAAATGTGTATCTAGGTACGTGTTAAATTAAAATTCAATTATGGTTTAAATCCATATTCGGACACGCGACTGTTGAGTAAAAACAATGAGAGGCCGTTGTTCCCGTCAAAAACGCGAATTAATAGGAATGAAACCGCCGTCAAAACTTTCGAAAGAAGACTGAAGACAATAGCTGCCATGAGATGAGAATAGACATATTTCAGTGATGCCGGCGAGAGCGGGCTTGTCTTTTTTCTTATCTTTTTGTTTGTTTTTGATAAGGGTTCCGGGTGATCGAACAAATGAGGGGGGAAGGCGATCAAACATCCTCTGGATAGATACCATAGCGGAGATTTTATTCTCTTTTGGTGTGATTCTTATACGGGACCTATGTTTTCCCACCGAATAAAGGTTTTGGAAATGGTTTTAAGTTGAACAGATTCAGTTCTTCGATCTTCTGATCACTGCAGCGACTCCTATCAGTATCAAGACAACGGCGATCACGACTATGGCGTAGATCAGAAGGTTGTTGTTATCATCGTTCCTATCGTCACTGTGTTCCCTGTTGTAATCGTCATCCGCCTTCTTCACATCGTACGAGATGTTCGACTGAACATTATCGATACGAATGATCGACTGTGAGGAGGAACCGCACCATTCCGTTCCCGGGGCGGGTGTTATCCTCAAGATAACATCGGAACCTTTGGTCACAGGCGTTCTTCCGGTGTAGTCTTGGAAGGTCTCCCCTCCGTCGGTGCTGTACTCGACCCTGCCTCCGGGAGGGACGTTATCAATAACGAGTTCAACTGTTCCGACATTGATCGTAACGATATTGAGGGAATGGTTGGTGTTGATGTTCCTGAAGGTGTAGGAATCCCCTGCGACAGACACTTCAGCACCGTCGACGATGATCTTGGATATCTTGTATCCAAGTTTCGCGTTGAATTCGACGACGATAGTGCTTCCGTATCCTGTTGTGATCTTTCCAATGGGAGTTACCTCGACGCCGTTGTCTCCGGTGATGTTCACGGCGTACATGTGCTGCACGAATGTTACATGGATGGTGTGTCCTACGTAGACACTGCCGAAATCATATTCCCTAGGAGCACCGACACTCACACCGTCAACGATGACGTCGGAAATACCGTATCCTCTATCGGAAACGAACTCGAACAAAGGTGCGGGGTATCCGTGCTCTACGATGATATCTCCCGATGGGGTTATCGTGCCGTTGGATCCGGAGGTTGCGGTTATGACGTAACCGTGCCTTGCATCGATCGTCTTATCGCCGGTCAATCCGTTGATAACGAAGGGATTCGGTTCAACCGAAGAAGAACCGTTCTCGTCCCACTTTATGAATATCAGATCGGAAGGAGCGGATGGACCCATTACAGCATACAACGAAACAAGATCAGAGAATGTTACAAATAGCATATCGCCGTAAAGTATTCCGGGTATGGAATCTCCGTCGAAGAGATACTCTATTGTTCCGTAGATGGACGGAGTGAACAGCGCCGTGAGAGTATGTGTGTTATTGGGTACGAGATACACATAGACCACTGCACCGCTGTTGGAAGTATCTACAGCGTTGATGATCGGGTCATTGGTACTTAACCCGAGATCGGATGAATACCATCTCTGGAAAACGTAAGCATCGCTTCCGGAGACTATCGTTCCGGTATCTGCATCTATCGTTGCGTTGTATATCCCGTACAGTGGTCTGGTGATATCGAAGTAACCTCTCTCGCCTCCCAGCGTATAGAAGAACGTTCCTTTCGGTACGCTTAACGAAGGAACCGTTTCCACGGTTATTCCGTTTGTGTCGGAAGTGAAGAGCGCTTCGATGTTGACGAAGACGTTGTCCGCTCCCGTTATGCTCACAGAAACAGAGTTGGTGTTCAGTTCTGATGATCCCATACTGTTTTCTACCCATCTCTGGAATGTGCATAGGTTCTCTGCTGCGTTGAGAATGACATTCTCTCCGTCGTTCAGATACAGAGGACGAAGATACGTACCGTTGGAGTGGATGTATCCTTCGTCCCCGTTTATCGTGTACTTTATCTTCTCAGTGACGGGATCGACGGATGGGAACACGTATCCGGATGTTGACGGAACGAAGTATGCAGTGACGTTCACGTCGGTACCGTCCTCTCCGATCGTGCTTATGAATGTGGAGTTGGTATCGAATCCCGATATTGCCGTTGTGTCGTTATCGGACCATCTCTGAAGGATGTTTCCGCTGTAGTTTGCGATAACAGTTACATTCTCTCCGTCATTCAGATAAATAGGTCTGTATGTCTGAAGAATACTGTCGTAGTAAACAGTTCCTTCATCTCCGCCGAACGAGTATTCGAATGTTTCACCCACTGGATCTGAGAACAGTGTCAGGGAACCCGATCCCAACGGTACGAAGTATGCCGTGACGTTCACGTCCGTGCCATCCTCTCCGACCGCGTTGATGCTGGGGGCATTAGTATCGAATCCCGACATTGATGTTGTATCGCTGTCCGCCCATCTCTGGAAGATGTTGCTGTTCTCGTTTGCTGTGATAACAGCATTCTTGGCATTCTCTACGTAGACGGGAAGATATGATGTACCGTCAAAGGGTATGGTTCCGGTTATGTTGCCGCCGAGATCGTAATCGAAGGAACCCGGGGTTCCGCCGTATACGATGTTCACCTGAGTCGATTGGTCGGATATCATGTGTGCATAGAGATCGATGTCATCCTGAACACCGGTGACCTTGGGGCTTTGCAACAAACTGTTGTATTCGTCTGTTCCGATCTCCCATGTCCAATACTGTGTTACTTTACCGCTCACGGATGCGGATACCTCTATATCTGAACCCTGAGCGAATTCGACAGGTGTTCCGTTGTATGTCTCTTCGGATTCCAAATTTATCTTGTACTTAAGTACCGCACTCGGTTCGTTCGACGATATCGTCAGCTCCATTGCATGGGAGAATACCGCTTCGAGTCTACCGCTGCTGTCGATGGTGACGTTATAACTTGTGATTCCCGAATTGACTACCTTGTTGTAGGATATCGGATCACCGTTGAACAATAACTTCAACATAAGATATCCCGGTCCGGGAGTTATTGTGAACACCTGATCGTTCGTGAACTTTGCACTATAGGGATCTATCACAGCATACATCTCTGTCGGAGGTTGTCCGTAACTCTCGAATGAAACGGATGTTGTCACCGTGTACAAATTGTCAACTACTGTCACAGTCGCTTCGCGTGATTCCAACGTACGGTCGGCACACTTGACCACAACTCTGTACCCTGCCGATCCCGATGTGTTCGTCGGAACTGTGTATGAGTATCCGTTTCCGCCGGCGGTAATGTCTTCCCATATGCCGGAGGAGTTCTTCTTCTGCCATTGGTATGTTGTGCCTGCGCCCTTTCCGGATACTTCCACGTATAACGCAGCTGTACTGCCCGTCTCAACAAGTTCATCGGAGGGATGCAGGGATATATAGGGTCCGACGAGCGCAGATGTTCTGAGCATGGGATATCCATTGTTCTCTCCAGTTATGAATCCCCAGACGTTGGTGAAATCCCAGTTCGTGAATGTTGCCTGATCTTTCAATTCGGTAGAGGTCTTTGATTCTCCGCTTATGTTCGTATATGTCGCTTGGAGATAAAATGAATCGTTAATCGTATTGTTAATTCCGTCTCCGATTATCCCGCCTGTGGTACCTCCGGTGATCGCACCTGTGTTGTAGCAGTTCGTGATCATGCTGTAGTCTCCGCATCCCACCATGCCGCCTGTTCTGCCTCCGTTGACCGCACCTGTGTTGTAGCAGTTCGTGATTACGTTATTGAGTCCGTATCCGACCGTGCCGCCGCCTGTGGTACCTGCAGTAACCGTACCCGTGTTGTAGCAGTTCGTGATTACGTTGTATTCTCCGCCTCCGACTATACCGCCTGCGTAGTTTGATCCGTTGACCGCACCCGTGTTGTAGCAGTTCGTGATTACGTTGTTGTTTCCCCATCCCATCATGCCACCTGCGGAGCCTCCGCTGACCGCACCCGTGTTGTAGCAGTCCGTGATCGTGTTGCCGCCTCCCGCTCCGAACATGCCGCCTGCGTAGCCTCCGTTGACCGCGCCCGTGTTGTAGCAGTTCGTGATTACGTTGTATTCTCCGTATCCGACCATGCCGCCTGCGTAGCCTCCGTTGACCGCGCCCGTGTTGTAGCAGTTCGTGATTACGTTGTTGTTTCCCTCTCCGATCATGCTGCCTGCGTCGCTGTCAGTCGATTCGATCGCAGGCGTAACAAGACCGAGGTTCATGATCGTTCCGTTGGTCATTGAATAGAACATTCCGGCGTCACCGCTTACGCTGATGTTCATATCCTTTATCCAATATCCATTCCCGTCGTATATTCCCGTGAATGTAGAACCTGTTCCAATAGGCGTGAAATTCCCGCCCGTCATGGATATGTCGGTTGTTTGTATGTACGTATCGTCAAGGTCCCACGCGAAACCGTCGCTTCCGGTTGTTGCTGTTCCGACTGTTCTGAGATCTGTTTCGTCGTTCACGTAATGTACATCCGCATCGCCGGATAACGGAGCTGTCGATCCGTCGATCAAAAGTTTCGCTGTGTCCGATATAACATACGTCATATCATTGGATATCACGCATCTGAACATCGTTCCGTGCATGTAGGATAACGATGATATCACAAGTTCGCTCTTATCGATCCCGACCCCTTCGGATACTTTGGTCCATCCCGTTGATATATCGTGGTATTCCCATGTGTATGTTATTCCCAATCCCTTCTCGGACTCGGCATATGCTTCGAATGCGGCGTTATCGCCTTCATCGACGAGGATGTCCGAAGGCTGAGTGATCATGTTGATCCTGGTTGATCCCATGACGAGAGCGGGATATCCGTTGTTGGAATAGATCGAACCGGGGAACATCCATACGTTGATAAAATCCCATCCGACGAATGTTTCGTTGATGCCTGCTTTGTAAGGGCTTCTGAGTTGTTCGGAGGTTCTCTCATCTCCGGACACAGTGGCGCCGCAGCCCTCAAGATAATATGAATTCGTGATTACGTTACCGCTTCCGTCTCCGACCATGCCGCCTGCGTCAGTTCCGTTAACCGCACCCGTGTTGTAGCAGTTCGTGATTACGTTGCCATCTCCAAATCCAACCATGCCGCCTGCGTAGGTTGTTCCGGTGATCGCACCCGTGTTGTAGCAGTTCGTGATTACGTTGTATTCTCCGTATCCGACCATGCCGCCTGCGTAGATTGTTCCGGTGATCGCACCCGTGTTGTAGCAGTTCGTGATCTCGTTGTAACTTCCGCGTCCGACCATGCCGCCTGCGTCAGTTCCGTTAACCGCACCAGTGTTGTAGCAGTTCGTGATCTCGTTGCTACCTCCGCGTCCGACCATGCCGCCCGCGCTATCGTTTCCGTTGGTCGCACCCGTGTTGTAGCAGTTCGTGATCTCGTTACTGTCTCCGCCTCCAACCATGCCGCCTGCGTAGGTTGTTCCGGTGATCGCACCCGTGTTGTAGCAGTTCGTGATCTCGTTGCTACTTCCGTGTCCAACCATGCCGCCCGCGCTATAGTTTCCGTTGGTCGCACCCGTGTTGTAGCAGTTCGTGATCTCGTTGCTGTCTCCGCGTCCGACCATGCCGCCCGCGCTATAGTTTCCGTTGGTCGCACCCGTGTTGTAGCAGTTCGTGATTATGTTGCTGTTTCCGCGTCCGACCATGCCGCCTACATAGATTCCGTTGACCGCACCTGTGTTGTAGCAGTTAGTGATGGTCGTTGAACCGGAGGTTCTGCCCACAATACCTCCAACAGATACATTTCCGCGGACAGACCCGCCTTCCAACCCTATGTTCTCGAGGGTCGCTCCATTAGTTACTCCGAACATCCCCACGTCGGAGGAAGAAGAAAGGTCGATGGCCATATTCTCTATGACGTATCCGTTGCCGTTGAAGTTGCCTACGAACGGATCGGAATCGGAACCGATAGGTGTTAAGTTATTGCCGTTTGTACCGAAAACGATATCCGCGGTCTGAACATAATCACCGTTCAGAGGATATTGGGGATCGATTCCGATCTTCCTCAGGTCATCTGCGGAACCTATCCCTATCTGGGTTCCCGTGGGAGTTATCTGTACCACAGGAAGTATCGTCGCCGATGCTCCGTCCGAGTCCGATCCGTTCTGTCCGGTATCCGTTAGGGATACCGCACAGATTGATAACATCATCACCGCGGCGAAGATCGTGAGCATCTTCGGCAGTGTGTTCTTCTTCTTTCCTGTTTTTCCAAAAGACCTGTCGGCAGTCATTAACATCACCTTTCTCTGCCGTGTTCCTCCTGTATATTCTTTCAATACGAAGGAGAGTACCGGCATTCACTGCAGTTCTCATTACCTCCGTAGGTATATTATATATGCGCCCGCGGGTGTCTGACAGGGTGTCTGTCAAGCTGAAAGGATAGTCCTATGCACTGACATCCGCACAATTCTTTTACGTCCGCCAGCGACATACCGAACGGACGGAAAAGAAGGACTTGGAGGTCGCACTTGAAAAAATACCGGCATCACACATCTGGAGTTGAAAAAACACAGGCGGGCCGGCCACAGCAAGACTGTGCAACCGAATACCTGCGAGACAAAGTGTTAAATCATTATTTTGGGATAAGGAAACATGGACTTCTACGACAAAGACCTGGTGTCTATTCGTGATTTAAACAGGGAACAGATCGAGGCTATATTGGACCTCTCCGAAAAAATGATACCTTATGCCAGAGGAGAAAAGGTGAAACGGGCATTGGACGGAAAGGTTCTGGGAAATCTTTTCTTTGAGCCTTCCACCCGCACAAAATTATCTTTCGAAAGTGCGGCCAGCAGACTGGGATGCGATGTTATTGATGTTTCCGAAATGTCCATGACCTCGATGTCCAAAGGAGAGACCCTTGCAGATACCGTGAAAATGGTGGATGCGTACTGCGACCTCATTGTACTGAGGCATCCTCATGAAGGTGCGGCAAGGCTTGCCGCAAAATTCTCCGAGAATCCCGTCATCAATGCGGGAGACGGTGCGGGTTCGCACCCCACGCAGACTTTGTTGGATCTCTTCACGATGAGATCCGCGAAAGGATCGCTTGACGGATTGAACATTGTTCTCGTCGGCGATCTGAAATACGGAAGGACCGTCCATTCGCTTGCGGAAGCTTTGACAATGTTCGGTGCGAAACTGACGCTTGTGGCGCCGGAATCCCTTCAGATGCCTCCGGATATCTTCGGCCACCTTACGGAAAGAGGATGCAACCCCGCTAAGACGCAGATCTTAGAGGATGTGATCGGACAGGCTGATGTCCTCTATGTAACAAGGATACAGAAGGAAAGATTCCCCGACCCGGCAGAATACCAAAAGGTTGCCGGAATGTATCGGATCAATAACGCCATATTGAGAGAGGCAAAGAGCGACATGATCGTTATGCATCCTCTCCCGAGAGTGGATGAGATCTCCCCTGAAGTGGATTCCACTCCTCATGCGAAATATTTCGAACAGGCATTCAACGGTGTTCCCGTCAGAATGGCTCTTCTTTGCGCCATATTGGGAGGTGACATAGATGGATGAGAACAAGATCGCAGAAACGAAGATACCGCCCATAAGGAACGGTACCGTCATAGATCATATCGCCAACGGACAATCTCTGAATGTTCTGAAGATATTGGGAGTGAACGAAAACAACATCGATTCCGTGATCAGCATAGGAATGCATGTTCCCACTTCGAAGGGCACCGGATGGAAGGATGTCATCAAGGTCGAAGACAGAGAACTCGACCCGAAGACCGTCGGGAAGATCGCACTCATCGCGCCCGATGCGTCGATATCCATCATCCGCGACTATTACATCGCGGAAAAATTCAGGGTAAAACTCGACCCGTACATCATTGGACTGGCAAGATGCAGCAACCCCAACTGTATCACGAACCGCGGTGAACCCGTCGAACCGGAATTCAAGGTCGAAGAACGCAACCCTCCGAAACTGAGATGTGTCTACTGCGACAGACTGCTGACGAACATCTCGGATAATCTTCTGTGAGATGCTGACCCTCATAGTATCCGGAATGCCCGGTGCGGGCAAAGAGGAATTCCTCGAGATAGCGAAAGAGAACGGGATCCCGTTCGTGAGGATGGGGGATATCGTAAGAGAATTTTACGCAGCCTCCGATTCCGCGGACAACGGCATATCCGTCGGATCCTTCGCAGACAGCGAAAGAAAAAGATTCGGAAAGAACATCTGGGCCAAACGTACTCTTGAACGAATGACAGGGAACGCATTCCTTGTCGACGGATGCAGAAGTATGGACGAGATACGCTCTTTCAGAGAACTCGGAGGCAATATCAGGATCATATCCATCCATTCCCCTCCCGAGGCCAGGTACGAAAGGCTGGTCAACAGGAAAAGGGATGATGCTCCGCGCAGCATATCCGAATTCGACGAAAGGGATTCGAGAGAGATCTCGTGGGGGATCGGAGAGGTTATCGCGCTGTCAGATGTGATGATCGTCAATTCGTCTTCCCTTGAGGATTTTCGCAAAACCTCGGCGAATGTCCTGAAAGAAGTGATAGGATGAGGTTCACCACGACGCGCCTTTGCGGCGGTGAGGCCTTGATGGCCGTTTCCTCCGAAGAATTGAATTTGGACCTTATCCTTGCGGCAGAGGTATTCGAGAAGGAAGGATTCGAGATAAAAGAGAAGGACGACATGATGCTGATAATGATCTGGAATGGAATGGAGACCACGGTTTATCCCCAAGGCAAGATCATGTTCTTTCCCCTGAAGGATAAGAAACTTTGCATAGATCATGCCACATTCCTGATCGGAATGATCCGCTGAGTTTACCCTTTATATTTATATTCTACTTGTTAATACCCGTTCATGGAATTAATGACCCAGATGTTAATCTCGGGAATACTGTCGGCATCATTGTCCCTGATAGCCTATAAATTCAGGGCCCTTACTTTCGGCGGTGCGATAGCGTCTTTTTTCGTAGGATATATCGTTGGGTTGTTCGGTTCTGTGGAATGGCTTGTCCTTCTTGTGGGATTCACCATGGTGGGCATAGCCGTCACAAAAATGGACTTCAGCAATAAGAAAAGGAACGGTCTCCTCGAAGGGACCGAAGGGGAAAGATCGTACAAGAACGTTCTGGGCGTAGGATTCCCGCCTTGCCTGATAGCTGTTCTTTTCTCCGCTCTGCATTCGATGTTCGACGGTCAATACGATCTTGCGTTGACAATTGCGTTCATTTCCACTCTATCCGTGGCTGCCGCCGATACCGTGGCAAGCGAGATCGGTTCGAGAGACAAGAAGGTTTGGCTGATCACCACTTTCGAGAGAGTTAAACGCGGAACCAACGGCGGCGTCTCTGTAACAGGAACCTTGTTCTCGTTGGCGGCGGCAGCGGTCACCAGCATTGTCGGCTGGTTACTGATCTATCAGGGATTCGACATATACATATTCATACCGTTCGCAATGGGATTCTTGGGCAATGTCTTGGACAGTGTATTCGGAGCCACGCTGGAGAACAAAGGCATTATCTCGAAATACACTAACAACTGCATATCGGCCCTGATCGGCGCAGCCTTAGGTATTTTAATCGTCCTGATCCTCTAACGCGGATAGATCGGAACGTTCGTACGAGTTGTTTCCCGGCAACCGTTTCTTATGGTTCCAGCAGGTGATTGCATCCTTCAGCGAATGTTCTTTGTTATCGGCAAAGAAGTCCCTGATGTATGTGTTGTACTCGAACTGCGTGCCGATATCTGTCTTGATGCCCTTTTTTCTTTCGTCCCGTATCTTAAGATACTCTTCAACAGCATCCTGATATGTCTTGCCGGGATTTTCTCTCAGCCATTTCAAAAATCTTACATTGAATTTGAAATCGTCTCCGATCACCTTCTTGAAGAACGCCCTGTGTTTTTCCGAACAGGTTATGTTTTCTTCTATCTGCGTGTTTAACGTCAGTTCCTTCGGAGGCTTTGATCTTCTCTTCGCAGAATTCGGCAGCTTTTCTCCTGTTTCGAGATAATGTGCGATCCTTTCCGTTAACTCCGGTTTTCCTCCGGACATGCTGAGGCCTTCCTCTCTGCAAAATATGACAAGTTCCTCTTTCAAGTAGTAGAATTGTCTGAAACGATCCTGCGAAAGACCTTTTTCCAGAACCGGTCTGCCGTCGGACATCATCAAAAGTAAAGGTAAGAGGGCGGGTGCCCTCTTGTAATGGTTTAGAGTCCGCAGAGTTTCAGAAGGTTCTTCCACTTTCTGTCCATTTCTGCCTGCATGGTCTCAACGAGCGGTTCCCACTTCTCGTTCTTGAGATGTTTGAACCTTCCCTGAGAATCGATCCAATCGACGACAGTCTTCTTCTCGACCTTTCCTTCGGCTATCCTCAGGCTCTCGGGGGACAGAGTGTAATCTGTTCCGTTCTCGACCTCGTACAACGGCCAGATGCAGGTCTCCACCGCAAGTTTCGATATCGCGATGGTCTCATCCGACGGGAACCTCCAGCCTCTGGGGCAGGGAGCGATCGCGTTGATGAAACTCGGACCTTCACATTGAAATGCCTTCTGCGATTTCTGTATGAGGTCTCTCCATGCGTGAGGAGCGACCTGTGCCGTGAAGGGAATGCCGTGTGCGGCCATGATCTGCGTCATGTCCTTGGGGAACTCCTTCTTTCCGGGAGAGACGCTTCCCGCCCACGATGTGGTCGTGGATGCACCGACGCCGGTTGCACTTGATCTCTGGATACCGGTGTTCATGTACGCCTCGTTGTTGAGACAGACGAACAGCATGTGGTGTCCTCTTTCCATTGCTCCGGAAAGGGCCTGCAGACCGATATCATAGGTTGCACCGTCTCCCGCGAAGTTGACGAATTTTATGTCCTCTTTGACCTTTCCGCTCTTTTTGAGTGCCTGATATGCGGTTTCGACACCCGCACATGTTGCCGCTCCGTTACCGAATGCGGTGTGGATGTACGGAGTGTGCCACGACGTGTAAGGGAAGATCGTTGTGGAAACCTCGAAGCAGCCTGTGGAGCATGACACCACTATGTCCTTCTCGGTTCCCATCAGGATCTGTCTTGCGATTATCGACTCGGGACATCCCGCACAAAGCCTGTGGCCGCTGGCCAATCTGACCGGGATCTTGTTGAGATCCTTGAGTGACATTGTGCTCATGACTTCACCCCCAGGAAATTGATCCTCTTTGCCCTTCCGTCCTTCACGTCCTTGTACACCGACATGAAATCGGATACCATCGTATCGGCTCCTCCGAGACCGTATATGAAATTGTACATCTTGGGCATGGAATCATTCTCTATCGCGGCTGCAACTATCTCCGGGAACATCGGCCCGTACGAACCGACGCTGAGGTGCCTGTCCATCACGACCACTGCCTTCTTTCCCTTCATGACCTTTGCGAGCTCTTCGATCGGCCACGGGCGGTAAAGACGCGGCATCGCGACACCGACCTTCATTCCTTCCTTGCGGAGCTGGTCCACTGCCTCTTTCATCGTTCCGAAGGATGATCCCAAGACCACTGCGATGATCTCTGCATCCTCGCACATGTATTCCTCGACGACATTGTACTTTCTGCCGGAGAGTGCTTCGAACTCCTTGAAGACCGCCTTTGTTATGGGCAGGGCCTTCTCCATGGCCTCCACCATCTGATACTTGTGAGGATAGTAATACAACGGTCCGTCCATCAGATTGTGTGATACGGGATGCTTCACATCCAACAAAGGATACAGGGGCTTGTACTCGCCGACGAATTTCTTGATGTCGTGTGTTTCCAGAGGGGTCATCCTCTCTATCGCGTGGGTCAAGATGAAACCGTCAAGGTTCACAAGACCGGGGAGCTGAACATCGTGGTGTTCGCATATCCTCGGAGCTATGATGGACATATCATACGCCTGCTGGACATTCTCTGCGAACAGTGTTATCCATCCGCAGTCCCTTGCCGCCATGACATCTCCGTGATCGTTCTGAATGTTGATCGGACCGCTGACGGCCCTGTTCGCGACCGCCATTATAAGCGGTACCCTCATCGAGGACGCTATGGGCATCATTTCCCACATGTACGCAAGACCCTGCGATGCCGTTGCCGTGAATGTTCTGGCACCTGCGGATGCCGCTGTTACGCATAGCGTAAGCGCGCTGTGTTCCGATTCGACGCAAACGAATTCCGTAGATACTTCGCCGTTCGCAACGTATTCCGCGAACTTCTCGACTATGATCGTCTGAGGCGTGATGGGGTATGCCGCACAGACGTCCGGGTCCACCTGTTTCCATGCGAGCGCGACCGCCGCGTCTCCGTTTATTGCTATATCGCTGTGAACCATATTCACTCCTCCTTCATCGTTATGGCTTTCTTGGGACAAACCTTGGCACATATCCCGCAGCCTTTGCAGTGGGACATCTTTATCCCCTTGATCTTATCGTCGACAACCAGTATACAGTCATCGGGACAGTATATCCAGCATGTGAGACAATCTATGCACTTGTCCATGTCTATGACGGGTGCGAGACTTCTCCAGTCTCCCGTAAGGAATTGTTCGGAGTTGCCGGGAACGATCACACGATCCCCGACCACCAGATCTTTGTAGTTTGCTATGTTGACCATTTACTGCACCTCCTCGTATGCTCTCTTCAGCGCGGACAGATTCTTTACTATCATCTTATCCTGAAGTTTACCTGTGAATTTTGCCGTCATGTTGTCCTCGAGCTCTGTATAAGGTATCAACGGCCTGATCTTCAGAAGGGCTCCGAGCATGGATGTGTTAGCCATGGGGCGTCCTATCTCTTCGGTGGATATCCTCGTGGCATCCACTGTGTGGCACTCCACATCGTGGCCGATCGCTTTTTTCAGTTCTGCGGGTGTTCCGGGGTAATTTGCCAAGATCGTTCCTCCGTTCTTGAGTCCCTTTGCAACATCCACTTTACCTATCAGAGTCGGATCTACAACTATGACGATATCAGGTTCATACACCTGCGTGTGAACTCTTATCGGGTTCTCCGATATTCTGGCAAACGCTTTGATGGGCGCACCCATTCTTTCCGGTCCGAATTCGGGAAAGGCCTTAACGTACTTTCCAGCGTAGATCGCGGTCTCAGCGAGGATCTCATTTGCGGTAACAACCCCCTGACCGCCTCTACCATGCCAACAAATTTCCGTATCCATGGTGAATCAACTAAAGTAGGGGAATACTCGTATCCGATTTAAATGCTTGTGTTATTGTTGACGAAAAGTTACATATTTTATCTTATTATTGTCAATAAACACAATTATTCAACGTTTTTATACGAATACCATCAATAATATTTCGAAATTCGAATTATGTTGTATCTATAAAACATCTCTGGAAGACAGTCTTTTGATTATTTATCCCGGTCCCGATCTTTTCATCATTCGCAATAACGCCGATCCCTTATGAAAACGCTTTTTTTGACGAACAATTAATAAACAAGTACCTCGAAATGCTGTTCGGATAAGGGCCTCCCTGTATGACATTCTTTACCTCCATCGGACAAAAAATCATGCTGCAGACCCGATTTCATGTATATTTTTGACAAGACAACTACCCGATTCGTGGTTGACGAAAAAAAGGATATTATAATGAACGCCATACGGGTAGCCAATGAGTAGGGCACAACGTCCTGCGCTGATAAACTTCTTCCAAGAGTGTAATTACCATGGACAAGAAGATAGTTGACGTTAACGAACTGCGCGTAGATGATGTACCTTTTGTCGGTGGAAAGGGAGCAAACCTCGGAGAACTTACCTCTGCGGGATTCCCTGTTCCCGGAGCCTTTGTTCTGACCACAGTTGCATACGACCATTTCCTCAAAGGGAGCAAGGTCCTTGAAAAGGTCAACAAGGAACTGAAAGGCATTGACAGAAAATCGGATCAAAGTCTGACAGACGCATCCAAACGCATAAGGAAATTGTTCGAAACGAACGATATCCCGAACGACCTGAAGAAAGAAATAATCGCCAGCTACAGAATGCTTGTTCCGAAGGACAAACAGATCTTTGTTGCCGTTCGATCAAGTGCCACAGCGGAAGATCTTCCTGACGCAAGTTTTGCGGGACAACAGGAAACATTCCTCAATGTGTACGGCGAAGACGACCTTTTCGATAAGATCAGAAAATGCTGGTCCTCCCTCTTCACCGCGAGAGCCATCGCATACCGCGAAAAGCAAGGTTACGCACACGAAGATGTGAAACTAGCTGTAGTAATTCAAAAAATGGTGAACTCGGAGATCTCCGGCATAATGTTCACAGTGGATCCCCACAGCGGAGCGAAGGACATCATCATCGAAGCCGGATACGGTCTCGGAGAGGCCATTGTCGGCGGAGAGGTCACACCCGATACTTATGTCATCGACAAATCAAAGATGGACATAACGAAGAAAAGGATCTCCACACAAAAATGGAAATACGTCCGCGGAAAGGACGGAGGATGCCTTAAGGTGGATATCCCCGCAGGAGACGAAAAAAAGCAGAAAATACCTGATTCCTGCATACTTGAGATAGCGGAAATAGGAAGACAGGTCGAGATCCACTATCAGAAACCGATGGATATGGAATGGTGCATCGAAGACGGAAAAGCGTATCTGGTACAAGCAAGACCCATCACCGCGGTAGGTAATGCGAACAACACCGGAGGAAGCGCCGGAAGCGAAGAAACGGGAGCTAACATGATCCTGACAGGCTTGGGTGCAAGTCCGGGATTCGCAACGGGAACCGTACGCATATTTGACGAGTCGATGAGTTTGGATGTTGTCAGGGACGGAGATGTTCTGGTAACGAAGATGACCATGCCGGATATGGTTCCTGCCATGAGCAGATCCGTTGCCATAGTTACAGACGAAGGCGGAATGACATGTCACGCGGCGATCATATCCAGAGAACTCGGTACTCCCTGCATTGTGGGAACGGGTTGCGCCACCGACACTCTGAAGGACGGAGATGTCATCACTGTCGACGGAACGACCGGTACCGTTTACAAAGGAGAGATAAAAAAGAAAGAAGAGCCTGCTGAGTCCGCTGGTTCGGCAGCATCCGAATACATACCCGTGACAGGGACCAAGGTCTTGGTCAACATGAGCATGCCCACAAAAGCGGATGAGATCGCCAAACTCCCCTGTGACGGTGTCGGCCTCATGAGAAGCGAGTTCCTCTTCACCAACTACATCGGAGAGCACCCCTGTGCGGTCATCGATGACGGACGTGCCGACGAACTAGTAGATAAGTTAGCCGAGGGGATCGCAAAAGTTGCCCGTGCATTCTATCCTCGTCCCATAACACTCAGAACATCCGATTTCAAAACTAACGAGTACCGCGATATGAAAGGCGGATCCGATTACGAACCCAACGAGGACAACCCTATGATCGGATGGAGAGGATGTTCCAGATACATATCGGAAAGTTACCGTGAAGCGTTCATGTGCGAACTGAAAGCAATAAAACGCGTCAGAGATGAATTCGGTCTTAAGAACGTTAACATCATGCTTCCCTTTGTCAGGACCATCTTCGAGGTCGAAGAGATAATCAAGATGATGGAGAATGCCGGTTTAAAAAGAGGTCTTGACCTCAAACTGTACTTCATGGCCGAAGTTCCGGTCAATATCTTCATGGCGGAAGAGTTCTGCAAGTATTGCGATGCGTTCTCGATCGGTTCCAACGACCTGACGCAGCTCACTCTCGGATGCGACCGCGATTCCGATATCCTCGGACGCATGGGTTACTTCGACGAAAGGAACCCGGGTGTCAAAGCGGCGATATCCCAGCTGATAAAGGTTGCACACAAGAACGGCAAGACTGTGGGAATATGCGGGCAGGGTCCGTCGGTCTACCCGGAATTCGCGGAATTCCTGGTGGAAGAAGGAATAGACTCCATCTCGCTGAACCCCGACACCTTTGTGAAGACAAAGATGAACATCGCGTCAGCCGAACAGAGGATACTGCTCAAGAACCTCAGAGAACTAAGGCAGCAGTGAATCAGTTAAGAGGGCTGTGAGCCTTGGAACTCTCAATCAGCCTCTCGTTCAAACCCGACGCCTGCTCCTGAGGAAGGAGCATGGTCGTCACTTCCATGAAGGGGTGCTTCGCACCCTCGATTATTTTTACATCATCAAGAGTTTTGAGTCCCCATTTCTCGGCGGTCTTCTCCAGCCCCAATCTGACACTCATATCATTGGGTTCCAACACGATAGCTTTGAAGGTATCCAACCCCAGTCTCTTTGCGGCCATCACTCTGTGGTGTCCGTCCACAACAAGATATCCCTCGTATCTCTTGATCACGATAAGAGGCTCGTTGAGTCCTCTTTTGATCTCGTACTGTCTTCCTATGAGCTCATCCATGTAGACTTCCTTCTGAGTCGGGATTGTCTCGGCTATCGATATCTCTTGGTTATACACTTTCATCCTTATGCCGTTCTGGCGTTCCATGAAATTCTTCACGGTCATCACCTTTCCGGGCCTGGATTTCTCTATCTGCGATCTTACCACATCGATGTTCGAGATGATCCCGACGATCTTGCGTTCATCATTGATGACGGGCAGATTCCTTAATCCGTATCTGAAAAGAACACGCGTTGCGTCATCTATGGACATTGAAGGAATGGCACAGAGTGTTCCTCTGCTCATGATCTCTCTCATCTTGGCATTCGGCCTGTCCATGAAGCTCAAAAGCTCTTTGGCGGTAACATATCCGAGCAGATATTCGTTCTCGACGATGGGAAACCCATGAAAATTTGATTTGATTATTTTTTCCTTGACCTGCTCCACCGTCATATCGGGAGTGACATACTGAACATTTCTGATCATGTAGTCCGCGACCGTTGCATCCGCCATATTATCAATACCCGTATCCAATCCTACAATGAAATACCTTTCACTCTGATTTCTTGACTAGATATTTTGTCTCCGGCCCGAGTATGCTTGCTCGGGTCACCCCTCATTAATTTGTTTTAACCGCAAAATGCCAAGGTAAAGATGAATTTCCATTAGCCATCAAAAAAGAACCATTAAATATTATTGCTCATTATCAAGATTTGTGCCCTGGTAGTGTAGTGGCCTATCATGAAGCCCTGTCGAGGCTTCGACACGGATTCGAATTCCGTCCAGGGCGCTCATTCTTTTAAACATTTGACTCAATTTTGTCCCTCTGATTCGTTTCGTAAATGTTATACGACATACAAAAAAATCTCTTTCTCCGGACCTATATCCACATGTTGCATTCGTTACGGATCGGGCGATTGCTCATCCGTTCTATTGGATTATCTGCTCATTTTGTACAGGAGCCGAAAAGCCTTACGACATTCCGTTTCATCGTCTCGTCATATTCGAATACTGCATCAACTTCGAATATCTCTCTCATGTTTTCCGGCGTAAGAACCTCTTCCGGCGTTCCCATAGCGAATATCTTATGATCTTTCAGCATGACGATGCGATCACAATACCTTACCACCATCGGAAGATCGTGTGATACAATGACTACCGTAAGGCCGTCTTCACGAGACAGATCGGTCACAAGATCCAAGATATCGAATTGAGCACTGATGTCCAGATGAAGGGTGGGTTCATCCAAAAGGATTATCTCCGGCGTTTGTGCAAGAGCGCGTGCGATGATCACACGCTGTCTTTCTCCTCCGCTCATCGTATTGATCAACTGATCAGCAAACTTCAGAACATTTGTCCTTTGCATTGCCTCGTTTATTATCCTGACGTCGTCGGATGATTCGCCGCTGAATGTTTGCATGAACGGCATACGGCCCATTGCAACGATATCCCTGGCCATGAATGAGAATCTTATCTCATTCGTCTGAGGTACCGACGCGATGCGCCTGGCTATTTGAGATTTTGTCAGATCTTCCAGATCTTCGCTGCCGACAAAGACCTTTCCCACGTCGGGATGAAGATTCCGATTCAAGTGTTTCAAAAGAGTGGTTTTTCCACAACCGTTCGGACCGATGATTCCTATTATCTCTCCCTCTTTGATATTCAGATCCACTCCGTCCAAAACAGGTTTTTCCTTGTAGGAGAACTTCAGATCTTCGATCCTGAGCATTAATTCCACCCCACTTCACTCTTTCTTTTGCGCAGAAGATAAATGAAATACGGTGCACCAACCAGCGCCGTCAATATTCCTATCGGCAAAGTACCGATAGACGGGAACAGCGTTCTTGAAAGAAAATCACAGATCACCAAGAATGTTGCCCCTCCCAACATGGACATCGGCAACAATATTCTGTTGTCCGGACCCAGAATTATCCTCAGAATATGGGGGATCACGAGTCCTACAAATCCGATAACACCCACAAAGGCAACTGCCGCCGCGGTCACGACCGCTGTTGCGATCAATATCTCCAATCGTACATTACGAACGTTGACTCCCAGATCCATCGCATGGGAATCGCCCAACATCATTGCATTAAGCTCTCTTCCGCGGGAGATCATTATCAGCGAACCTGCCAACACAAGCGGCGCGACGATCAATGCGTCTTCCCATGACGAATAAGAAAGATTTCCCATGGACCAGAACACTATTCCTTCCATCTGATCTCCTGCGACATAGGTCAGAAGAGATACGAACGCACTGAAAAGTGACCCCACCGCTATACCTGAGAGCAGCAATGTCTCTGTAGGAACCTTACCTCCGACGCGCGACACAAAATAGACCAGGAACATCGTTCCCAAACAAGTTAAAAATGCGAATACCGGCACCGTGATCGCTTGCGGAATGAACGGTATGGTGAAAAGCATTGCAAACGCCGCACCGAACGACGCTCCCGACGACAATCCCAGGATGTATGGGGAGGCCATCGGATTCTTGAATACGGCCTGCATAGCCGTTCCCGCAATGCCCAATCCCGCCCCTACGAAGATCGCCATCATCATTCTGGGTGCATTTACTTCCTGAACTATCGTCACATAGATATCCTTCCCATGTCCGAACAGTGCGCGGAGAGCATCCATCATCGACATGGGGATGTATGCCTGAGTCAGCCCTAACATGAAAAAAATGAAAAGGAATGTGAGTAAGACCACTGTTGCCAAGAATATTCTTGTTCTCCTTTTCCGAAGAGTGGTCTCGATCGTCATCATTCCCTCAAAAGGGTAAAGGGTTTAAACGGTTTTGCTTCGTCTGAGAACGAGCACGACCGCGATCAACAATATTATCGCCGCAGCGATCGCGACGATGTACCACATCGAATTGGAATTATCTCCTTCATCAACCGGGTCCAATTCTCCGAAAATCTCGGGATACATCGCAGATGCTATGAATTTGATACCGTCCGATATCGTGGATGCGTATGTGTTCATCGTTTTTCCAAGCTGATACACTTTAATATTTTCCGAAACGAGCATTTCACTTCTGAATTTCGCAATGGAATCCGGATAATTTCCGTCCAAGATGATTGTTTTTGCTCCCATCAACTCCAGGTCCCCCGCACTGATAGGATATGAGGTGCCCGTTTTCGACGAATCGGATGCTGCGTTCACTCCTCCCGCCAATCGGATCATCGCAGCAGTTATTGACGAATCGTTGCCTGCCGAGAAATTACCCGAAGAATAACTTACATATGCTACGGGAACTTTTTCGTTGTCCGTGTCGATACCTTTTGAGATCAACTCGTTAATGTAGTATGTTTTTGCATTTTCCATACTTTTTGCCGCAGTGTTATTCGCTTCAGAGATACCGAATAATTTTCCGATGGTAAATACGGTGTCGATAGCTCCGTCGTAAGACTGGGGATACAACGCCAGCACTTTGATGCCGTATGTATCTCTGATCTTTTCAGCCTGTGTCTTCTGGTAAGAATATCCGTACAATACTACAACGTCATAATTTTTATCGAATCCGCCCTCTCCGTTGGCAAGTTTCTGTCCTATCTCATCCGTATCCGTGGTCACACTGTATCCTCTTTCGAATCCGTAATCGCTGACAATGTCTAACGAATAAGTGTCCACCATTACAATACGGTCTCCGAATCCCAATTCTACCGTTGTGATCGCGAATGCTGTTCCGAAGATTGCGATCTTCTTTACGGGCGCATCGACTGTGACATCGCCCCATACTCCGGTCACGGTAACTGTATCTGCATCAGAATTGTCTGAAATCAACGAAACAGAAACGAAAGATGACAGAACGATTGCCGTTACCAAAGTGATTGTCATTGCTTTTTTGTTCATTTTCTCCCTCTCTCAGTGTGTATTGACACATACCGAAAACATTTCCACTATATAATTAATGTGTCATTAATTTTAAAAAAGTGTTACTGATAAATATCAATCGTCGACATTTTTGCCTGTTGTAAAACAGAAACATTCTTTTATTGAACTGCAATAGGAGAACCATGCGTTGGATGCTCAGAAGTAAGATCCATCGTGCAACAGTCACAGAGACCTGCATCGATTACGAAGGAAGTATCACAGTGGATACTGACCTTCTTGATAAAGTCGGAATATGGATCGGCGAAAAAGTTTCCATAGCCAACGTAAATAACGGTGCTCGGTTTGAAACTTATGTTTTTGAAGGAGAAAGAGGCACCGGCATCGTCACTGTTAACGGTGCGGCCGCACATCTTTGCAAGAAAGGGGACAAGATCATAATAATGGGCTATGAACTTACAGAGACCCCGATTCACGCAAAGGTCGTACTTGTGAACGACAAGAACGAAGCCGTGAAAGAACTGGAATACTAAGTTCGGAGCATTTGATGTACAGGATATTCTCTGACGGAGGATCGAGAGGCAATCCCGGACCTTCCGCGTATGCTATTGTTGTGACCAAGAACGGAAGGACCATCCACGAGCATTCCGAATATTTAGGCGTGAATACCAATAATTATGCGGAATACAGGGGTCTGATCGCCGCCCTTACCAAAGCGATAGACCTCGGTGCGGACGAAGCGGAGTTCATCATGGACTCGGAGTTGGTGATAAAGCAGATGCAGGGGATCTACAAAGTGAAAGGGGAGAACATCAAAGAACTTCACCGCGATGCGAAGGCACTTGCATCGTTGATCCCTAAGGTTTCTTTCAAGAATGTCAGACGCGATGAACTATTGATTCCCCGCGCTGACGCCCTTTTGAATCTTGAACTGGATAATCAGTTGTCCTCGGTAAAGAAATAACCGTCGCGGATCAAACCCATCTCTCTAAAGATCTCGCCTGTTTTGACAACTTTCTGTTCACCGGTCTTCATATCCCTCAGAACAACGGAATCCGATTCCGCTTCTTCTTTCCCGACTATAACGGCGAATCTCGCATCTATTGCCGATGCGTACTTCATTGCCTTGGCCATCTTCCTTCCCATGATGTCAACGTCAGCGGACACGCCGATCGCTCTAAGCTGTCCCGTAATCTCGAACGCCCTTATCCTCATATCGTCGGATGCCGCGACCACGTAGACATCGAGAGGTCTGCTCTTGTATGTATGACCTTCTCTCTCAAGTGCCAGCAATACACGGTCAAATCCTAATGCGAACCCTGTGGAGAACACTTTCTCTCCTCCGAACAGTTCCGACAAAGTGTAGGATCCGCCTCCGCATATCTGTTTCTCGGCACCAAGGACCGGCGCTTCGACCTCGAAGACCATTCCGGTGTAATAGTCCAACCCCCTTACCACGCCGAGGTCTATCTCAGCCTCGGTGATGCCTGCGGCTTTGAGGAAAGCGAGTACTTTCTTGAGATATTCTCCCGCATCGCCTTCCACTTTGTCAAGCACTTCGGGACCGCCTACAGTCTCTGTAATGCTGAAGATCTCATCTGTCTTCTCCTCACTCACACCGATGCTGTAAAGGATTGGTTTGGCCTCCTCATACGCTTTCTTATCGAGCTTCTGAAGAACTTCCGCCATTTTTTCACCGGGAACTCCCGCATCGACAAGTTTCTGTCTGAGTACACCTATGTGTCCGATCCTTACTTTGAATTCTTTCAGTTTCAGTCCTTTGATCATTGCGACTGCTGCGGAGATTACTTCCGCATCCGTCTCCGGTGTTGCACTTCCGATTATCTCGGCACCGAATTGGAAGAACTCCCTGTATCTTCCGCTCTGCGGCCTTTCGTATCTGAAACATTGACCGAAATAGAACACCTTGATCGGTTTCGGATCATTGCTCATGTTGTTCACGAACAGTCTGATCGAAGGAGCGGTCATTTCCGGCCTGAGAGCGATATCCCTGTCCCCTTTGTCCTTGAAGGCATAGAGTTCGTTGAGAATGTTCGGTCCCGATCTCAAAATGAATAACTCCGCCTCTTCGAATATCGGCGTCTGTATCTCCCTGAATCCGTGTACCGAGGCCTTGGTTCTGAGGATGTTCTCATAATGTCTTCTCCTCTCCATCTCTTCCGGAAGGAAATCCCTCGTGCCTCTGGGAGACTGAATCATGAGTTGTCGATTATTATCGGAATATATTATATTGTTGCATGTTCAAGTTGTCAGAGAATCGTACTGATATGGTGATGTTTGTTGAATCATACTTTTGAAACCCGAGTCCGATCAGTTATGGTTCGCAGGAGCCTGTCGGTTCTCGCTTCTGTAATCGGCCAATATTTCGTTCTTTTCTTCCATAGATGAAATTGACCATTTGATTTCAGCATCAGAGTATTTTTTCAGCCGAGATAAATACATTTTATTGTACTTATCTGCCATAGTATCATTGCCATGTAGCACGCTTAATTTGCTCATATAAAAGTAAGGCTCAAAACTACCTGCGTATTTGCTGCCTTTTGAATATTCTATCACAGCGGAAAAAGCTTTTTCAGCCTTGTCATACTCAGAAATATGGTATACGGCAATACCGTAATTGATCAAGTAATTCAACTCCGCCCTTTCTGCGATCTTTTCCCTTTGAAAGTAACGATCCAATGCTTTTTCATACCATTGAACAGCTTCCATATACTGTTTCTGAAATAGATAGATTTGACCCATGTTGTAATAAATGTATCGAATTGTTGTAAAGTTCCCTTGTTGTATGCGTACTAAAGCAATATTGCCTTTTTCGAGAGCATCAGCATACAATCCGGCATCTGCCAGTGTACCGCAGTAATCACTGAAGAACATTGCTTGGTCGAAAAGAATGTCTGTTTCGGATTTTTCCGGCCTCCATTTTGCGAGATTTGTAAAATCCGCCTCTATACCACGGTAAAGTTTGACTGCTTCTTCGTAATCATATTTCTTGGCATGATTGCGTGCAGAATCCCAAATTCTGTATTGCGGTATTTTTGATGCCATAAATCAACCCTCCTTGTTTAGTTTACATACCGAAGGGGACACAGCACCGTATTTTTTAGTCGCAACGCCTGCATGCCCTTACAACATACTAGGAAGATTTCACATTAAAAAAACTATGTCCCGGCCCCTCTGAATGATCATTTTCGACAATTGTTTGTGTTAAAAATTCAAGTCGAATGGAGACGAAAGCTTACTCCCTCGCCTCCGTTCAACTAAAGACATATGGTATTTAATTCAGAAAAAGTAATACAATCATAAGGAGAAAGTAATTGCTTAGCATGATAGGTGATTTTGATGGATTGGAGTAACTACTTGCTTTCAGAAAAAGCGCCCAGTTCTTACGCTGCACACTTGGGTGCCCTTAAAGGAAGGGTTTGGGGGATTTATGATTTATCGCAATTGCCTGAAGATGTTCAATTTTTAGGTTTGCAGACACCGACAAAAAAATCTGGGAAAAAATATACCAACTACAACAGTATAGTTGGAAATAAGACCATAGAATCCATCTACATCACAGACATTGATACGGAAAAGCTGGAAATATTTGCAAGTCTTGAAAATCTTAAGTATTTGCAGATAAGCGACTGCCGTCAAGAGGATTTACCTGATCTGTCATCGCTTAAATCATTGGAAGTATTGGTTTTGTCATCTTTGACAAAAGTGAACGATGTTCAATTTTGCTGTGGTTTACCAAACCTTAAAACTTTGTATATCTACAATATCCCCTGCATGACAGACTTGATGCCGATTACAGAACTTAATGGAACACTTACCGAATTATCTTTACATCATGGCATGATGAGCGGTACCGGTACACCCGTAAAAAACATGAATCCGATAGCAGCGCTGACAAATCTACAATACTTAAGTTTTTGTCTGAATATCAAAGACGGCAACTATGATATTGCCTCGTTACTGGGATTACAAAAACTGGTGCATCTGGAAATGCTGCCAAGATACTTAAAAGATGGACGCGGAAAGCAATTACTTGAGAAACTGCCGGGACTAAAATATTTAAACGGAACTTTGATGGTCGGACAAAATGATTCTCGCTCTTGATTCAGGAAACAGAGAGTATCTGATGATCACAGAACTTTGCGGCGTAAATAATAAATCATGATCTTGCATACGCCAGCATATCAGGGTATTTTAATGACTGATGAATATAAATCACTCAATCCTAAATGCAAGATCGCGATCTACATTGCATATGCGATCTTATGTGCCATCTTGATCCTGGGGCTATTCTGTATGGGATACTTCCTGAAAGATCTGATGGGAGATTATTTCGACTTGTACAGAATAATTTCAATAATTGTGTCGGTCATAGTACTGATATACGTAATAGTCGCCCCTCAGATCTTCTTCAGACATTACAAATATATTCTCACATCGGACAAGATCGATGTGCTGAGGGGAGTATTGATCATCCGCAGGACCGTCGTCCCCATTGAAAGGGTACACCAGGTAGAGGTTACCAGAGGTCCGATCAACAATCTGCTGAAACTTGCCAATGTCACTGTGACCACGGCGGGAGGAATTGCAAAAATACAATTTTTGGATTTACCTGTTGCAGAAAATATCGCCGAAGAACTGAACAAATTCATCAACACCATCGTAAGGGACAGTAGAGAAGATGAATGAAGGAAAAATGAGAAACCATCCTACTGTGATGATCCAGAACCTCGTGATCACAACATTCATACTTCTGTGTATTCTGTTCACGGTAATACTTGGTGCCCCGTTCGAAGGGGTGATCATATTCCTCGCGGCACTTGCCTTGGTCTTCATCTTCATTGTTGTCTACTGGGCAAAGACCACCATCGTTTTCACATCCGGCGAGGCAATAGTGGAATCAAATGTGTTCTACAAAAAGAAGAAGAATATCCCTTACTCGAAGATCGCTTCCGTGAACACCGTGAGGAACATCTTCAACAAGATCTTCGGTACCACCACACTAAGCATACACATCAACACCAGCAGAAATCCGAAGATACCGGAAGCGAGATTTGTACTCAATGCGTCGCTCGCTGAAGCTATCAAGAAAGACCTGACAACAAAAATCTTCAAACAAAAAGAAGAAACCTATTACGATGAACACGAATCAGTGATAAAATTCACCCATGCGGAGGTCATTTTACACAGTTTCTTCAGAATGCCGACGCTTCAGACATCTTTCGGATTCGCCATGATCGCCTATTCGATCATCTCCGCCATATTCTTCGAGGGATCGGGTATCGTTTATTCATTGACCTTTGTGGCCCTCGCACAAACGATCCCCGTGATCATGACCATCATGAAATACATCAACTTCAAGATCTACCGCATTGACGATCAGATCCATATCCAATACGGGATGCTGCAGCAATATGAAATGAAATTCGATGTCGGCAGGATCAATGCCGTAAGGATCAGAAGACCGTTCTTCGCAAGATTGATGGGGAGATCCTGTCTTGAAGCGGAGGTCGTGGGGCTTACAGCAAACTCCAAAGAATCCATACCTCTTCTTTGTCTGATGTCAAAAAGGACAGAGATAGAACGCGTTATCAGAGAATTGGTTCCCGAGTTCATCTATGAACCGTCACTGGACAAACAGCCGAACGAATCAAAGTATCCTCTGTTGATGAAAGCAAGCGTGGGATCCGTTCTCAGTGTGATCATACTTGCGTATCCCATCTACTGGCTATATTTCAATGCGGACACGATCAAGAACTTGACAAGTCTGGAAATAGTGATCTTGCAGTACATCCTCATTCTGGCATTGATACTTGCCATCGTGTTCCTGTTCTATGCCGCTCATATCTCCTCGCATGTCAAGGCCTTCGGAAAGGGAGAAGAACTCTTCACGGTGGTCAACGGTATTCTGGACCGGGAGATCATTACGATGCAATATGATCGGGTTCAGATCTTCGAGGTTGGCGGAGGTCAGCTCACAACCCGCCTCGGACTTGCAAGAGGCTCCATATATCTGCTCGCATCGGAGGGATCAAAAACAATAAAAACGGGATATTTTTCCAGAGATTCCCTCAACGAGGTCAGCGACATCATGTTGGATCGCCTCAAAGGTGGCAAATATAGTTACAAAAAGAGCAAACTATGATCATCTCTTCACGATGATCGACAAAACATCTTCGTCTTCCACGACGTGATCCAATCCCACGGTCTGTCCGGGGAACTTCGCGCTGTTGCCCCAGACCATGGCGTATCTGAAATTGTTCCTGAAATCCCTGTGGATGACCTCGCAGACCTCTCCGACCGTATTCCCCTTTTTGACTATCAGGGGTTCGACCATGTCCGCCTCCTTCCCCTGAGGTTTAAGGTATATCCTGATCATCTCTATCGTCTCGTACAGCGTCTGTTTGAGATCTTCCATTCCGAAGCCTGTGGCGGCGGATACCGGCACTTTGACGTAATCCTTGTGCATTTCCTGCACCGCCTCCAGCTGCCCGGGTTTTGCCAGATCGACCTTGTTTATTCCCATGACACACTTGATGTATACTCGATTTCCGGCAAGAACATCCAGCATCTGTTCGACGTTTATGTCCTCTCTCACGACAACAGTTGCATTGATGTGCCCGTATGCCGCGGTCATATCTTTTATCGTTTCAACATCGATTTTCGTTAATTTAACGGTCGGTTTAACCAGAATACCGCCCTGACCGGCGCCGGTTATCACAACATCCGGTTTCACCTGGTCCAGTCTTATCGCCGCGTTGTATAATTCTCTGAGCAGAACATCCATGTTGGGATTGAATATGTCCACCACCAAAAGTATGACATCGGCGGAACGTGCGGCCGCGATCACTTCTCTTCCCCTTCCCTTACCGCGTGATGCGTCCTTGATCAATCCCGGCATATCCAGGATCTGGATCTTGGCATGATTGTATTCCAGAACGCCGGGAACAACATCCAGAGTGGTGAAATGGTATGCTCCCACTTCCGATTTTGCTCCGGTCAGCTGATTTAGAAGCGTGGATTTTCCCACCGAGGGGAATCCCACCAGGGCCACGGTGGCATTTCCCGCTTTTTTCACGTAGAATCCTTTCGTTGGACCTTTAGAAGAACGTCTCTTCTCATCTTCCGCCGTAAGCCTGGCTATCTTCGCCTTCAGCTTTCCAATGTGGGCTTCTGTGGCTTTATTGTACTTTGTGTTGGCGATCTGCTCTTCCAACTCCTTAATCTGTTCCTCAATGGTTGCCACGTTGCCCTCCGAGTCCTATGATAACCACCCGCTATATTATCTTTTTTTGAAAAAAGGAAATAAACGAGTTTATTTATCAACTTTGCGCCAAAAATATAACTGGATATCATACAACGTTCCGATAGATTTTAATCACGCGACTGTTTGTGGTTGCCCATGGATACAGTGGGAAACGTAATGAAGAACACCGTAAAGGAGTTCAAATCATTATCGTCCAAACAGGTAATCGCACTGATCGCTGCATTGATCATTGCAATAGTGCTCACAATTATGGGAGTCAGCAGGTCGTGCGCGTGCTTTGGCATGCTCATAATCGCGATAATCATCTATATGCTTCCGCATATGATGGGAGTGGAAAGCATAAAGGTCAAAGCCGTACTCGGCATGGTCTTTTTTGTGATCACACTTTTAATAGGTGGTTTGTTCACTGCTCCCGGATTCGTCGATGACAATAGCGGCACACCGCCGGATAATGATTATTTCAGCAATATCGAGTACACATACGATAACAACGACCTGAAGATCAGAGTCGATGTTACCGGCATCGGATCTAACGATGTTGTGCTCTACTACGGAAAGGTACAAGGTGTTGATTTCAACTATTCGAATGCGGTTCTGAACCTTTCAGAGACACTAAGCCTCGATTCTACGGGAACGGTAGCGACCGGGACCATACATCTCGATCCGAATGATTTGTTCATAGGAAAACTCGGGGTCACCAAACTCAACGACAAGGGAGAAAAGGTCCTTGACGGAGATACCGAGACCGCCCTGACATTCTTTACAGGTGCTTTCGACGGAAGCGTTGTCATGCTCACGCTGAAAGGTTGTTTCCTTACGCTGGTCAACATCATGATAATCTTCCTCCTTATCCTTCTGTTGTCGAACATAATGAGAAAGAGAATGGAAGCCACCAGGGAAAGAATGGAGAGCGAAGGCCGCCTTTACCCCCAGGGATACGGAAGATGCGACAAATGCAACTCCGTTGTGCTTCCCAATGAGGTCCAATGCAGGAAGTGCGGTGCGTATATCGACCGCCCGAAGGACATGAGGCCCAACAAGAAGGACTTCTTCGAATGCTCGGAGTGCGGTGCGGAAGTGCCCAACGATGCAAAGGTATGTCCGAAATGCGGAGTTCCGTTCGATGAGGATGAGATCGAAGTTGTTCACGCGGACGGTTCGATAGAGGTCACGAACGAGACCTTCGAATGCTCGGAGTGCGGTGCGGAAGTTCCTGTTACGGCAACATTCTGCCCAAAATGCGGTGCTAAATTCGAAGACTAACCCGATTTGTCTGAAAAACTACTTACTCTATTCTCTTTTGTTTATTATCGGTAGGTCTCTAGAGATAAAACTTTATTAACCATTGTTAATACATTAATTATGCTTGGAGCAAGTGGCAGTTCTCCGGGAACTGCGAGTGCAAATCTGACCGAACCCGAGAAGATCAAATTCTCCTCGGGAGTATCTCTGTTCGAGGCCGGTGCGTATGCACAAGCCTACAGGTTATTTGGAGAACTTTCGTCAAAACCCAACACTTCCGTACAATTCAACCTTGCATTATGCAACATGTTATCGGGAGAATATCAAGATGCCATGATCCTATTGGAGAAAGCTCTGCGTTACATACCAATGTCACAGAAGGATCTCCCCACTGACAACGTGTATAATAAGCTCAGGCCCATCGAGAAAACGAACGAAAGTTACAGATGTGCGTTCGATGCGGAACTTCCGGCAATACGCCCGCAGTACGTAAAAGAGTGTATCACACGCTGCCTCATCGATGTTTATTCCGAGCTTGAGATGTGGGATAAGGCACGCTCAACTGCTGCCTCGCTCAGTGAAAAAGGATTCAAGAATGTTGATGCCTCTCTGTCTCGGAGCTAACTCCGTTTGAAGGAATCGGTATGGCCTTTCATGATATCTTTGGGTATTATATGCATGGCCGGGGCACCCGTGAGGAGGTCCTCGCCCTTTATGAGAAATATTCAGGATCGTCAGACGGCGATCCCTCAGAATTGATCGGCATCTCCGTTCGATACGCGGATCATGAGGCCCTCTCATTGCTGTTGAGCAAAGGATTGCGCCCATGCAACGACGACCTTGTGACCTTGGCCTCGAGAACTCTTCAGTCTGATCTTCCAAAAGATGATGATGTGTACAAGACCGCGATATTGCTTATAGAGGCAAAGGTCGACCCGTACAGGAAGGACGAGGGAGGAAACACCTGTTATCATCTCGCCGCGAGGTATGGTGACGGCATATTCCTCAAAGCTTTGTATGACAAAAAGGTCAGGCTTACCTCTTCCGACGACAGAGACAGAACAGGTCTGCATCTTGTTTGTGAATATTGCTACAATTCCATCAAAGATAAAGCGAAATATCAGGAAATGATGAAAAAAGCGGAGGCAGAGAACAATTCCAAAATGGTCGCTTCGTTCGGTGAGATGGTATCCAAGTACCAAAACAAACTCGATGGCTATTTCCTTGCCGCAAAAGTATTTTTGGACGCAGGAGTCGACCTTGATCAGCTGAATTCCATGCAGGAAAAGGCCCTCACACTTGCCATACGGAACGGGGCAAAGAAAATAGCCGCTCTGTTGTCCGGAGATCTTGTCGAAGACGATCCGTCTCAGGATATGAGGATCGAAGCCGGCGGCATGACCCTTCACGAGGCTGCATTGAACAATGACCCAGCTGCACTGGAGGCCATAATCAAACTCGGTGCGGATATCAACGAGATATGTGATGAGGAAAAATTCAAAGGAATGACCCCTCTGGGTGTTGCCTGCGGATTTCTGAGATACGAGATCGTTGCCGCTTTGTTGAAGAACGGCGCCGATCCGAATTACAAGGATTCCTACGGAAGCGTTGCTTTGGCGTATATGATCTCGTACCGCGCGAGAAATCTTCACAGGCTGCCTGATGACGTACCTCGCAAGATCATCAGGGTTATGAAAGAAAACGGATTCGATATCAACGGAAAGATAGATGAGATCGGTAACACTCTGGTAACGCGTGCTTGCGGCTCCAATGAAATAGATATTGTATTCAACAGAGATTCCCTCAAGCTGATTATCATCGAGGAGGCCCTCAGAGTCGGTGCCGACGTGAATGGGACAAACAACTTCGGACAAACTCCTTTGATGCTTATCTCGATCATGAACGAAAAACAGACCGAGGACATTCAAAGGCTCCTTTTACTCAATGATGCCGATATTTCAAACAAGGATCAAAACGGCAGTACAGCATTGATGTACGCATGTTGCAACGGAAATCCCCGCAAGGCCAAGGAATTGGTCGAAACGATGATGGATTCAGGTGATCCCCTGTTCACCGCTGTCAATAACGAACAAAAAACCGCTTTAAGCTATGCAACGGAACGAAACAACGAACCGCTTGTAAACTTATTACTCAACAATATGGGGTGAAGAAAATGGATAATGTATTTATCAACGCTTGTAAGAACGGACAAAAAGGTGTGGTAGAAGCTTTCTTGAAAAAAGGGGGGCTGAACCTCAACAAAAGAGATGAACAGGGAAATACACCTCTGTTCTACGCCTCACAAAAAGGCGCCAGAGATATTGTCAAGCTGCTTATCGATAACGGTGCGGATGTCTCACTCGCTAACAATACGAGTATGACCCCTCTGCATGTAGCAACAAGGATCGGCAACAAAGATATCATCAAAATGCTGACCGACTCCGGCGCAGATGTCAATGTCACGGACAAACAGGGTCAGACCCCTCTCATCTACTCGGTCAGTTCCGGGAAGACCGAGGTCTCCAAATACCTGCTTTCGCTTGGTGCGGATAAATCCATCAAGGACGAGAACGGTCACAGCGCAATGGATTATGCTACAGCCGGCGGTCTCAGAGAACTTATCGACTTGCTGAGCGAAGAGATCGAAGGCACGGACCAATACGGCAACACTCCCCTTCACCAGGCCACATTCGGCGGCCACACGGAGATCGTGGAAACTCTCGTCAAATCCGGAAAATGCAACATCGATGCATTGAATGACGAAGGTGAGACGCCGCTCATGCTCGCATGCAAAGCGAGCAACATACACATGGTCGAACTTCTCCTGAAGAACGGTGCGAGTGCCAATCTCAAACTCTTGGACGGAAGCTCACCGTTGCACTTCGCTGCGGGATACGGCAACAAATTCATCGGAAAAGCATTGATCGCCGCGGGTGCGGACGTTAACGGACGCAACAGCGACAGTAAGACCCCTCTCATCGTGGCCGCGATGATGGGGCGCAATGACTTCACCGCAATTCTGATAGAGAACAATGCGGACGTGAATGCTGTGGACAACGGAGAATTCAGCGCCATTAACTATGCTGCCGAAGCAGGTTTCACCGAGATCGTGGAACAGCTCATAATCGCCGGTGCGGAGAACTGAGGATTCTTC
>JGI994J12354_10000232_pt1 | contig 54868 bp, 47 predicted proteins | sample IntmicLarv3ML3BL_FD_12354 | JGI IMG/M metagenome (IMG submission 12354) | reverse complement strand
CATAATAATAGCTAATAACATCGCTACTACTCTGTTTAAAGTTATTATCTTTTCCATTTTCTACCTTCTTTCCTAATTTTGTTTGATAATGTTTTTGACAATTTTCACTTGGGATTTTATTACTTAGATTATTGGTGTTACAATCCCAAAGCCAAGCTTAGCGCCTTGCTTTTGCTATTGTAACGATAGAGATGATTAGATAGGACTTCGTCGTCCAATAAAAACTGTTATAGGACAGCTAAGTCTAAGACCTCGTATGAGGTAGATTTCAAATATTTGTAGATTGCAAGAACACAAGGTACGTAACAATCCATAGGTATCGGCATCAAAAGACCTTTTGACACTTTAAGCCTAAACGAAAGCAAATTTCATTTTTGATTTTACAAAATTTTTCGAAAACCCTCCTCTCTTTTAATATTTTGGCGATACAAAACAGACATTTACAATGAAGTGAAGGAATAATTTCATGGCGAACTATTACAGGAGTTATTAAATTAATTAAATTTGGTTTGAAAATTATGCACGAATGTGCTTTGATGTTGCGATTAGTTATACTATAAGTAGTAAACTTTTTCTTACAAGAATTAAATACAACGCTTACAGTTTACTGGTTCAAATCAAATACTCAGCAAGTGAGTACTTGATTCGGAACCGCATATCTTACACTCTTGAGAGATATTCACCCGTTCTTGTATCAATCTTAAGCTTGTCACCTTGATTAACAAATAGTGGTACATAAACTACTGCTCCAGTTTCGACCGTTGCTGGCTTAGTTGCACCTTGTGCTGTATCACCTTTAATGCCTGGCTCGGTGCTAGTAATCTCAAGTTCTACGAATAATGGTGGTTCTACGGCAAAGACATTACCATTGTGAGAACAAATCTTAACCATCTCGTTTTCTTTGATAAATTTCAAAGCATCACCAATCGCATCTGAGTTTAGTGCGATTTGGTCATATGTCTCCATATTCATGAAATTATACAAATCACCATCGCTATACAAATATTGCATATCAACTCTCTCGATACGTGCTTGCGGAAACTTCTCAGTTGGACGAAAAGTCTTCTCTACAACGCCACCGCTGATAATATTCTTTAATTTTGTTCTAACAAATGCTGCCCCTTTACCAGGTTTTACGTGCTGGAAATCAATGATTTGAACAATATTACCATCTACTTCTAAAGTAATGCCGTTCTTAAAATCTCCTGCTGATATCATGTCGGTACTCCTCCTTAATGGTACGCCCCAAAGGACGTATTCTTCACTATGCTACATTTTATAATATTTGAAGTCTTTTTTCAACTTGTTTTTGATTTATTATGTACCTTCTTCATATTTGGCAATCTCTTTACTAAGCCTAGTAACAATTTCAAGGACCCCCATGTTACTAGTATTGATAGCAATATTACTTACTTGCTCATAGATGGGGTCACGTTCTTCCTTAAGTGCCATTATCTTCTCTTTCAAATTCCCACCGCTAAGAATCGGGCGCGTCGCATCCCCACTCAGTCGCTTTACTAGGGTCGCAACTGTGGCTTGCAGATAAACTACTATCGTCTCTTTTAAATATTCTTGATTCGCTTTTTGGACTGCCACACCACCACCAGCTGATATAACCATCTGTTCTTTGATATCAAGTAATTCTTCTAGAACTTTAGTCTCCAACTCCCGAAAGTGAGCTTCGCCGTATTTTTCAAAAATTTCTGTAACTGGCATCTTAGCCCTTTCAACAATCTGCTCATCCATATCTATAAAAGGCAATTCCAAATGCCGCGCCAGACGTCGCCCAACTCGAGTCTTACCGCTACCCATAAAGCCAATTAGGATTATGTGCTTCATCTTAATCCCCTTTCCTTCTGATAAAAAAAGAGGACTATTTTCTCTAGATAGCGCTTCAATACAATCTGAATCTCTTCTTTGGGGTGGATTGGCTTGACTAGAAAATTGCGAATCCCAGCTCGTTTTGCACCCCAGACATCGGTAAATAGTTGGTCACCTACGAACACCGTATTATTTTTATTAGTGCCTATCATCGCCATCGCTTTCAGATAATTCTTCGTCGAAGGCTTATGTCCGTCTTCAATATATCTAACCCCTAATTGCCGTGCAAATGAAGATACTCGTTCACTTTGATTATTAGAAAGTAAACAGCACGAAATTCCCCATTTCTTAAAATCGGCAAACAACTTAAGGCAACGTTCATCGGCTGGTGCTCCATGAGGTACTAAAGTATTATCGATATCAAATATCAACCCTTCTATTCCTTCGGCATGTAATTTCTCAAAATCAATATCATAGGTCGAATCAACCCATTCATCAGGAAAAAAGCATTTAAACATTTACTTTTGCCTCCTTTTATCTTCATGATGTGCTTTCCTCGCAAAGAGAAAACCCAACTTTGTCTCAGCAATAACCACCGCTAACAAAATAAGGACACAGCCCACCATCGCTCTTATCGTTACCACTTCCCCCATAACAATAACTGATGTCAATAAACCAAAAACCGATTCTGTGGCCATTAGTAGTCCCGCAATACTAGGCGCTATGTACTTTTGACTCATTGTTTGTAGTAAGAAGCCCGTCGCTGAACTAAGTACCCCTAAGTATAATAATGCCATCACTAAGTCCGATGAAAATTCTATTACGCCTAAACTATCATTGACCAAGAAGCTACCAAGCCAAGCATATAATGCTGTAAAAAACATCTGTACTACTGTCAGTAAGATAGGGTCTGACTTCTCGGTAAAACGACTAGTAGCAACTAAATGTCCGGCAAAAACAAATCCTGCCACCAATGTTAAAAGGTCACCAATATTAATACTTAAATCTCCTTGTAATGACAACAAGCCAATCCCTAATAGGGCGATAAAGGCAGCGATAAAACTATATATATCTGGTCGCTTCTTAGATATTGCCCAGTATAAAAATGGTACAATAACAATATAGACAGTCGTTAAAAAAGCATTCTTGCCCGCAGTTGTATATTTACATCCCTCCGTTTGAAAAACATAACAGATAAATAATAGTGTACCTAGGATTAGTCCTTCAAGAATAACTTTTTTGTTTAGTTCTTTTAACTTTTTCCAAAAAATCAATGATAGCACGACTGTCGCTATCGTAAAGCGAAAAGCAAGCATATACATCATTGGAATGATATCAAGCGCTGTCTTTACTATTACAAAAGAAATCCCCCAGATAACTGACGCTCCCAACAATCCTATACTCGCTAATATTTTTGTTTTTTGATGTGATGTATTCACGATTTACGCCTCTTATCTCTTACGTTAATTCAAGCTATTAACGGTCACTTAATGGCACATATGTCTCCGATTCCTTAACACTTATATAGCCTGGACGAATAATCTTATTTGTATTAATTAGTTCTTCCATACGATGTGCGCTCCACCCAACAATTCTAGCAATTGCAAACATCGGTGTATATAATTCCAGTGGCAGGTCTAACATGCTGTATACGAAGCCACTGTAAAAGTCCACATTGGCACTAACACCTTTGTAAATATGACGCTCTTCACCAATAATCTTTGGTGCTAATTCTTCAATCATCGAATATATCTGATAGTCCTTATCGCGTCCCTTCTCATGAGCTAACTGCCCAACAAAGCGCTTGAAAATAACCGCACGTGGGTCCGAATTAGAATAAACCGCATGACCCATTCCATAAATCAAACCTCTTTTATCGAAGGCTTCACGATTCAATAGCTTCCTTAGGTAATCTTCAACAGCTTCTTCTGTAATCGGTTTCCCTTTTAAAGTTTTCTTCATATCCTCAAACATCTTAACTACTTTGATATTGGCACCGCCATGCTTTGGTCCTTTAAGTGAACCAAGTGCAGCCGCAATTGTTGCATAAGTATCAGTGCCTGATGAAGAAACTACATGAGTTGTAAATGTTGAGTTATTACCACCGCCATGCTCCATATGAAGCACTAACGCCAAATCAAGAATCTTCGTCTCGACGGCAGTATACTTCTTATCTGGACGCAACATCCTTAAGATATTCTCAGCCGTCGATAAATCCTTTGATGGGCTATGGATGTATAAACTCTTACCTTTAACTGAATGATTATACGCTTGATAACAATATACTACTAGCATTGGGAAAACACTAATTAAAGATATGCATTGACGCATAACATTCTCAAGCGAAACATCTTCGGGGTTACTATCATAAGCATATAACATCAAAACACTTCTTGCAAGCGTATTCATAATGTCCTTACTCGGTGCTTTCATTATCACATCTCTAACAAAGTTCCGTGGCAATGAACGTTGGCTTGCTAATAATTTCTTGAAGTCTGCTAATTCTTTTTCATTTGGTAATTGACCAAATAGCAATAGATATGTTGTCTCTTCAAATCCTTGTCTATCATCTTTCAAAAATCCTTGTGTCAACTCCTCAATATCGATTCCGCGATATTCAAGCTCACCATCACATGATACTTCCTCACCATCAACTATCTTCGATGACACGATGTTTGATACTTGCGTCAAACCTGCCGGAATCCCCTTACCGTTTACATCGCGAAGTCCTCTCTTAACATCATGCTTAGCATATTGCGAAACATCGACTTGACTTTGTTTGACACACAATTCTGTTAGCTTTTCAATTTCTGGCGTTACCTTCATATTAAATGACATCCGTTAACCCCCATTCTTTTATTTTCATCCGTTTTCGTCTATTATATCACTAAAGAGCATTCCAAGACAACCTAAAGACCCTCCTCGCATCATTGCTTTTGTATAAATATACATTTTGCTTGAAAAAACAACTCATCATTAGTGAACCGAAAAATTATTTTATTGTTGACAAATGACTATTTTTACACTATCATCAACATGTGAACAATTATTCATGTGTTGATGATAAGGAGGTCTCTTATGGACATATTTATTTTAGAAAATCTTGGTTGTGCTCACTGTGCCACCAAAATAGAAGAACGAATCAATAAGCTCGATGGGGTTGAACATGCTACCATCACCTATGCAACCAAACAGCTGCGGCTAAATGTTAAGGACGCTAAGCATCTTCTGCCCCAGATACAAGCGATTTGCTCTGATATCGAAGCAGGGGTTAAGGTTGTCCCCATGCCAAAGTCATCATCTAAGTCAACAACTAATGATGATGAAGTTGAATCATCACCATTACCTGTTATCATTGTTGGTCTATGTCTCTTTGTTCTGGGTGAAGTATTATCACACTTTAGTGTAAGCAATATCATAACCAATGGTATCTTCTTAGTTGCCTATATTCTTCTAGGCGGTCGGATTGTCTTATCTGCTGCTCGTAATTTACTAAAGGGTAATATTTTTGATGAAAATTTTCTCATGAGTATTGCTACCATTGGTGCTCTTGCTATTGGAGATTTCGCTGAAGCTGTCGGAGTTATGCTATTCTTTAGAGTTGGTGAATTCTTCGAAGATAAAGCGGTTGAACGAAGCCGTTCCCAAATCATGGAAGCTGTTGACATGCGACCAGAAGTAGTGAATTTAGTTCACGGTAATGATATTCACACAATCGCCGCCGAGGAAGCTGTTATTGGCGATATCATTCTAGTTCGTCCTGGTGACCGAATTCCCCTTGACGGGATTATTACTAAAGGCGAAAGCCGTATTGATACTTCACCGATTACTGGTGAACCAATCCCTATAAAGGTTACGCCTAACAGTGCTGTTACCTCGGGCTGTATTAATACCTCTGGTCAGCTATATATGCGTGTTGAAAAAGCCCTAGCGGACTCAATGGTAACTCGCATCTTAAATTCCGTTGAAAATGCTGCCGCTAGTAAACCAAGGATTGACCGCTTCATTACTCGTTTTGCCCGAATCTATACTCCCGTAGTAGTTGCCATTGCTGCTCTGACGGCAGTGATTCCTTCGCTAATAACTGGCGATTGGCAACATTGGATTTATACTGCTTTAACCTTTCTTGTGATGAGCTGCCCATGTGCTCTAGTCCTAAGTGTACCTCTAGCCTTTTTCTGTGGTATTGGTGCTGGCTCCAAAAAGGGCATCCTCTTTAAAGGTGGAGCTGCTATCGAAGCTCTTAAAACAGTTAACGCCGTTGTTATGGATAAGACCGGAACTGTTACTAAAGGTAACTTCACCATCCAAGAAATTCTGCCTGTCCCCGGTTTCGATAGTATCAAACTACTTGAGCTGGCTACTAGTTGTGAACAAAATTCCACTCATCCAATTGCTGTGAGTATCACCGCTGAAGCCTTAAACAAAGGCATCACGCCATTAATTCCAACTTCGCTAAACGAGATTTCAGGACATGGCATAAAAGCTAGCTTCACGCAAGGAGAAGTCCTTTGTGGCAACCTTAAATTAATGGAACAATATCACATTGATACTACTAATTACCAACATAGTGATGTTGGCTCAGAAGTTCTAATCGCCTTAAATGGCACCTATATCGGTTCAATCTTAATCTCTGATACCTTAAAAGACGGTGCGGCAGCGGCAATTACAAGACTTAAAAATTATGGAGTTACCACCGCCATGCTGACTGGTGACAGCTTAAACAGTGCTAATGCCATTGCTAAGGCTGTTGGCATCGATGACGTTTATGCTAAACTTTTACCACAAGATAAGGTTGACAAATTACAAGAAATACGTAAGAATCATGGTATAGTAATGTTCGTTGGCGATGGTATCAACGATGCTCCAGTTCTGGCTGGTGCTGATGTTGGTGCCGCTATGGGTAGTGGCGCTGATGCTGCTATCGAAGCTGCTGATGTGGTCTATATGAATTCTAGCGTCACTTCTATTCCCGAATCAATCGCAATTGCCAAACGAACCGGAAGTATTGCTTTACAAAATATTATCTTAGCTTTAACCATTAAGATAGCCGTAATGATGCTAGGACTATTTGGCTATGCTAACATGTGGTGGGCGGTCTTTGCTGACACTGGTGTCGCCTTCCTATGTATTCTCAACTCGGTACGAATTCTATATAAAAAATAGTATGCTTTTACGCTTAAAGACTATTAAGCTACGATGAAAAAACCTTGTAATTTTCATCTCCACAGCTGCAAAGACATTAGCTTCACCACAACAGTCAATAAACTCTAGACCTATGGTCTACCGTTAACATTAGTAAAGGAGTTCCCTATGAGTAAAGAAAATCTTGAACCTTGTTGCGACGGATTGCATCCGCATAAACATTTAGAAAAGGATATCCTCCCACCGGAGGATACCCTACATAGTCTTGCCGATTTGTTCAAAACCTTTGGCGACCCAACAAGAATCCGAATACTCTATATCCTTGCCGCTGGCGAATTATGTGTCTGCGACATCGCCGAAGTCTTATCAATGACACAAAGTGCTATCTCACACCAACTTAGAGTTCTAAAGCAAATGTCGCTAGTGCGCTTTAGACGTGAAGGGAAGACTATCTATTATTCGCTTGCTGATACTCATGTATCGACAATTCTTAATCAAGGTCTTGACCATATTAACGAATAATTACTGATGATAGGTCTCAAGAAAGTCGCCTAATGCACCAATGGCTTTCTTGAGCATTTCAACTCTTGGTAGATAGACTAAGCGGAAATGGTCTGGCTCATGCCAGTTGAAACCACCACCGTGAATCAGCAATACTCTTTTGGCTTTTAAGAAATCAAGCACAAACTGTTCATCATTATGAATATTGAATTTCTTAATATCTATTTTCGGAAAAGCATAAAAAGCCGCCTTGGGCTTAACCAATGAAATTCCCGGAATATCTTTTAATGCTTCATAAACGAAATCTCTTTGCTCACACACTCGTCCTGTTGGCACAACATATTCTTGAACACTTTGATAACCCCAAAGGGCTGTTTGAATAATCGACTGTGCTGGAACATTAGAGCAAAGGCGCATATTCGATAGCATATTAATACCCTCAATATAATCTTTGACATAATCCTTACGCCCACTTAATACCATCCAACCAGCTCTAAAGCCAGCAATCATATGTGACTTTGAAAGCCCACTAAAAGTCACGCAAAACAAATCTGGTGCTAACGAAGCAATCGAGATATGCTCTTTACCATCCATTACTAAACGGTCATAAATCTCATCTGAAAAGATAATCAAATCATGTTCCCTAGCAACCTTAACAATCTGCTCTAAAACATCCTTAGGATAAAGTGCGCCTGTTGGATTATTCGGATTAATGACAACAATCGCTTTGGTTCTATCATTAATCTTCTTCTTGATGTCGGCTATATCGGGATTCCATTCGGCTTGTTCATCACAGATATAATGTACTGCTTTGCCACCCGCTAGAGTAGCTGATGCCGTCCACAATGGATAGTCTGGTGATGGTATCAGAATCTCATCGCCATCATTTAACAAAGCTTGCATAGATAAGGTAATTAGTTCACTAACGCCATTCCCTGTATAGATATCATCAATATCAACATTGGGGATTTTCTTGATTTGACTATACTGCATAATCGCTTTACGCGCCGAATACTTCCCTTTCGAATCAGAATATCCTTGACTATCACGTAATGATTGACGCATATCCAAGATAACCTCTTCCGGCGCCGTAAATCCGTATGGAGCAGGATTGCCAATATTCAATTTAAGGATATCTAGTCCGCCATCTTCCATTCTCTTGGCTTCTTCTACTACCGGTCCTCTAATATCATATAAAACATTTTCTAATTTTGATGATTTCATAATTTCTCTCATAGTAGTCCTCCTTCATTATGGTTTTTATAAAGAATAGATTTTAAGGAATTATCAAGCACTCCTTATTTAGGATGTTCGATTCACTAGATTATGCTAGCATCATTCGGTCATTGGCAAATTCACCGCCGCTTGCTTGTTCGAATTTCTCTAACAAGTCTTTCACCTTTAGGCTTTGCTTTTCTTCGCCACATACGTCATAGATGATTTGACCTTCATGCATCATAATCAAACGATTACCAAGACGAATAGCATCCTTCATATTATGAGTTACCATCATCGCTGTCAACCTGTGCTCAGCGATAATCGATTCTGTTAACTCTAGTACTTTAGCTGCTGTCTTCGGGTCTAAGGCGGCAGTATGCTCATCTAAAAGCAATAACTTCGGCTTTTGGAGTGATGCCATTAATAGCGTTAAAGCTTGTCGCTGTCCCCCTGATAGCAAGCCAACCTTTGAAGTCAAGCGCTCTTCTAATCCCAAGCCTAGGGTCTTTAATTCTTCTTTGTAACGTTTCTTTTCTTCTTTTGCTATCGCCCATTTCAGGGTGCGTTTCTGACCGCGACGATAAGCAAGAGCTAGATTCTCTTGAATCTCCATGCCTGCTGCTGTTCCCTTCATCGGATCTTGAAATACTCGTCCTAAGAATTTGGCGCGAGCAAATTCAGGCTTACGTGAAATATCTTCACCATCCAAAATAATCTGTCCTGCATCAATTGGATAGACACCAGCAACCATATTCAAAGCAGTTGATTTACCTGCACCATTTCCACCAATAACAGTTACAAATTCACCAGCTTTGATATTAAGATTAATACCATTTAAAGCTTTCTTTTCGTTAATAGTCCCTCTATTAAACGTCTTTTCGACATTGACTAATTTCAACATTATCAGTTACCTCCCTCGGAATAAGAACGTTTGGCTTGCCATTTATTCGACGCTACCGGAACCCATAGTGCTAACGCCACAATAACTGCTGAAAGCAATTTCATGTCATTGGCATCCATTCCCATTCTAAGTACGATTGCACGAATAAGAAAATAGACAATTGCCCCGACTATTGCCGAAACTAGCTTACTACCAAATGAACGAAGTCTACCCATTAATACTCCACCGATTACGATAGATGCTAGACCAATAACAATAGCTCCTGTTCCCATGTTAATATCTGCATATTTTTGACTTTGACAAACCAAGCCACCTGAAAGAGCTACCAAAGCATTACTTATCATCAATGCCAACATTTTGGTTCGCTTAGTATTCACCCCTAAGGCTCTAATCATATCTTCATTATCACCTGTCGCCCGAAGCACCGAACCCATCTCCGTTCCAAAGAACCAATATAAAAGAACAATCATCAAGGCGGCAATCAAAATCCCTACTAACAAACCGATTTGAGATTGGGTTAAGCCTGTCATGTCAACTAACCAAGTAAATATCGTTCTTGATTTGAGTAGTGGTATATTACTTTTGCCACCCATTATCCGTAAGTTAATCGACCATAGAGCAATCTGCGTCAAAATACCTGCCAAGATTGCTGGTATCTCAAATATTGTATGCAAAAATCCTGTTATCGCACCAGCCACAGCTCCGGTTAAGGCAGCTACAATAAGAGCCAATAAAGGGTCCCACTCAAAGACCGAAATCAAGGTTGCACATATGCACCCACCAAGAGCAAAACTCCCATCCACTGTCAAATCAGCAATATTTAGAATCTTATACGTAATATAAACACCGAGAACCATAATTCCCCAAAGAACACCTTGTGAAACTGCCCCTTGCATTGATAGTAATAACCCACTCATCAAATACCCTCCTAAACCTTACAAATACAAAGGGGTCTCGATAAAGAAACCCCTTTAGTTATTTCACTTCTTAATATATCTATTGCCATATCTTTTATTATTTTTTTGTACTTATTACTGATAAATCCACACCTAATGCTGTTGCAATCTCTTCATTGTAAGTAAATTCACATTCCTCAGCCGCTAAATATCCAATTGGCATATCGGCTGGATTAGTGCCATTAACCAAAATATCCGCTGCCATCTCTCCAGCTTTATAACCTAGTTTAAAGTAATCGATACCATATGTCGCTACACCACCGGCTTTAGTCATCCCTGCTTCACCACAGATTACTGGTATATTATTCTCGGTTGCAATCATCCCAACAGTTGACATCGCTGCGGCAATAACATTATCCGTTGGTGCATATAACGCATCTACTTTTCCGATTGCTGATTCTACTACTGTTTGAATTTCATTTGATGAAGATACTATATAGTCTTCGTGAGCAATCCCAAGGGCATCTAAAGCTTCTTTTGCCATATTGGCTTGGATTTCAGCATTAGACTCGGCTGAACAATAAAGAATTCCTACCGTCTTAGTCTCTGGTAAAATCTCCATTAAGAGATCCATTTGTTCCTTAATTGGGGTTAAATCTGAAGTACCAGTTACATTAGTTCCTGGCTTTTCATTTGATTCACAAAGTCCTGATGCGGCTGGGTCGGTAACTGCTGTTACGACGATTGGAATATCACTAGTGATTCCTGCTACCGCTTGAGCGGCTGGAGTCGCAATACTGAAAATCAAATCATTTTTATTATCTACTAATGTCTGAGCGATAGTCTGACATGTTGCTATCTCACCCGCTGCATTTTGTTGATCTGCGACGTATTTTATACCTTTATCATCTAACGCTTTAAAGAAACCTTCATTAGATGCATCAAGAGCATCGTGTTGAACCAATTGAAGTACACCGATATTATACACGGTCTCGGTTGATGTTTCATCACCTGCTAAAGCTCCATCTGCCGATTCTTCGGTTGTTTCTGGTACTGGCGAAGCTTCATTAGCGGCTGGCTTCGCACCACATCCAACTAACATGCCAACTGCCATAGCACCTACTAATGATACTGCTAAAAATCTCTTTACTAATGATTTTTTCATAATAAGTTCTCCCTCTCTTATCTATTACCTACGCCTTCTTCACTTTAGCACATTGAAGCGTTGAGTTATTATGCTCGAAATTATATCATAAGAATAAAAAAACAGCAAATTTATTTTAACATTTTCTTGAGTTCATCCATAAAGGTATTAACATCTTTAAACTCACGATACACTGAAGCAAATCGCACATAGGCAACAGCCTCTAAGTCCTTTAATCTATCCATTACAATTTCGCCAATTACCGTACTTGGAATCTCTTTTGCTTCCATATTAAAAATCTCAGTTTCGACACTGTCAATCAATTCCGTAATTTGTTCGGCTGGAATCGGTCTTTTGTGACAAGCTCGAAAAACCCCCGCTTCAATCTTGGAACGGTCGTATTGCTCACGATTCTGGTCCTTCTTAATGACGATTAAAGGAATCGTCTCTAGCTTCTCATAGGTAGTGAAACGCTTCTTACATTCATCACACATTCGTCGTCGACGAATCGCACTACTTCCCTCTACTGGCCTTGAATCCACTACTCTTGTATTGTCTTGATTGCAAAACGGACATCTCATTATTACATCCTCCTAGTGTCTTTTTCATAATGAAGTTCTATTTTCTAAGACACGCCACATTATATCACAAAAGGTCTGGGCTTACAAATTAGGACCTTTGGTATTCCAGTAGTTTAACGCCCCCCGAAAGTACCTCGCCACATCAAGGTCATAGACTTCCATCAGTATCTCACTGGTCATCACTTCCTCGGCATCACCTTGCGCCACAACATACCCATCTTTCATTAACAATAATCGCTCCGATAAACGCATCGCCAAATTAACATCATGAAGAACACCCACTACCGAGTGATTCCCTGTTATTGACCATTCCTTTAAATAATCGATTAAATCAACTTGGTATTTTAAATCCAAGTGATTCGTCGGTTCATCAAGTAGGATTATCTCTGGCTCTTGTGCTAAAGCTCTAGCTAAAAATACCCTTTGCACCTGTCCCCCTGATAGCCTTGTTATCTCAATGTCTTTTACATTGGTTAAACCAACCGTTTCAAGGCATTCCATCACCTTTTCTTTATCGACTAGTGATGGTGTTTTAAAAAGTCCATCTTGCATATGGAGATAACGTCCCATCATTACTGTCTCATATACACTATATGGAAAATAGATAGTTGCCGTCTGACTCATAATAGCAATCTTTCTTGACACCTCTGTACTTTTCATTTCGGCAATCGACTGACCATCAATTTCAATGCTTCCGCGAAATGGTAAAAGATTGGCAACCGCTTTTAAGAGCGTTGATTTACCACACCCATTAGGCCCAATGATACAAAGATTCTCATTTTCATTTATCTGAAATGAAACATCCTTGACAATATCTATTTTCCCATATCCTGCTGTTATATTTTTTACGTTTAGCATATCTATCTACCGCGCTCTCTTACTAAAATAAATGTATGCAAAAAATGGTGCTCCTAACAGCGCCGTCACAGCACCAACAGGAATCTCCCGTTGTGGAACAATCGTTCTCGCCACTAAATCACAAATAACCATAAAGGCACCGCCCCAAACGGCTGACATCGGGATAACTAAACGGTGCGCTGAGCCAAATACCTTCCGCACGACATGAGGTGCCACTAAATCAACGAAACCAATAACACCAACGAAAGAAATCGCACTTCCAGTCATCGCCGCCGCGGTAATTAGCAGAATCCATTTGGTACGCTTAGTATTAACGCCCATTGCTTGCGCCTGCTCTTCGCCAAAGGTTAACATATCCATCTCTTGGTGATAATGTGTCATGTAAATGGTTCCCACAATAACTATTGCCAATAAGATAAATACCGTCATCCAATCTTTTGAAGCAAAACTACCCATCTGCCAGAAAATCAGACGCTGAATCTGTTCTCTAGAAATCGCTGACATCAAGGTCACCAAAGCATTAGCGAATAATGAAATAACCATTCCACTTAGAATAATTGTATTATTCTCCAGACCACCGCCGACTTTAATCGCAAAACCAATTACTAAAACAATCGTTCCTAAGGCAAAAATAAAGCCTAGTAAAGGTAAGGAAAATACGCCTAAAAAGGGAATACTGACTCCAAAGAGAAAGACGATTCCCGCCCCTAAAGAAGCACCTGATGATACCCCAAGAGTATAAGAAGACGCCAACGAATTCTTAAGTACTGATTGCATAATCGCACCACTTACCGATAACATCGCCCCAACGATAAATGCCAGCAAAGCTCGGGGCAATCGCAAATTCCAAATAATTGATACCTGTGTTGCATCAAAAGACGTAGGTAGCTCCTGCCCAAATAGCTTATGCCCTAAGACGCGTAAAATATCCATTGGTGCAATATATACACTACCAATTGCCACCGCAAATAATAAAATTATAATACTAATTATCATAGATAATAATATTTTTCGTTTCATTTTAGTTATACTGTTCTGGGTAAACAGCTTTTGCCATTTCCTCTAGTGCCTTGACGATATTTTGACTTGGATTATTACTAGCATTGGTATCAATTGAATATACTGCATCGTCTCTAACTGCTGTAATTACATCCCAACCTGAACGTCCTTTAATCTCATCAATTGGATTATCAATATAGTTTACACTACTTAAAATCACATCAGGATTCGCTTCTAGAATACTTTCTTCTGTTACCGCTAACCAAGATTCTTGGTCTACAAAAATATTGGTCGCACCAACAAGCTCAATCATTTCATTTAGAAACACACCATTACCAAAGCTATACATAGCTGGTGCTGCTGCTAGTTCAAAGTAAACACTCTTCTTATCGCTAATGCCTTCGCCAATTGCTTTAATTTCTGCAATCTTACTTTGCATTGTGGCAACTATCGCAAGCCCTTTATCAGAAGCACCCATAACATCAGCGATGTACTGGATATCCTCTTCAATACCCGCAAGACTATTACTTGATGGAATAAAGATAACACATACGCCCGAATCAATCAGTTGTTGATAAACATTATCATCACCCGCTTGAACCATCCCTGTTACCAAGAAAATATCCGCTTGTAGTGCTAGCATTTGTTCTAAGTCTGGTGCTGCCATATCAAAAAACATCACATCACTTCCTAGTCCGTTAAGACCTTGGCTATAATTGTCGGCAGCAACAATCTTATCAGCCATTCCTAATCCTTCTAGAATCTCGGCATTTGATGGACCAGCAATCATCACCTTCTCGATACTTGTTGGTAAGGTAATCGTATTACCAGCACGGTCTGTTGTAATAGCTTCTTCACTAGTCATCTCTGGTGCTTCAGTAGCTTTGGTCTCCTCGGTCACTTCAGCATCTTTGTTCGTTTCGGTTTCATTTGTTGCGGTATCAGTTGGCTTAGTTGCTTCCTTTGCACCACATGCACCAATTGTACATACTGCCACCACCATCGCTAGACCTAATAATAATTTCTTTTTCATCTTATTGCTCCTCTTTTTTCTTTTTTGCTTGTTTTTTCTGTTCCCGTAATTCTCTAAAAAATTCACTTAACATTGTACCACATTCTGCTTCTAAAACACCATATGTAACATTAACTCGATGATTAAATTCTGGCATTTGTAAAATATTTAGAACCGACCCAGCACATCCAGCTTTTTCATTCATGCTTCCAATTACAACATTACTGACTCGAGCTTGAACAATTGCCCCCGCACACATCTGACATGGTTCCAATGTGATATACATTGTACAACCCTCTAAGCGCCAGTCCCCCAGATATCTACTAGCTTTACGAATCGCATTAAGTTCTGCATGTGAAAGGGTGTTGTGGTCGGTATTGCGCCGATTATATCCGCGAGCAATGATTTTATTTTCATATACTATAACACAGCCGATGGGGACTTCATTTAATGCATATGCCTTCTTGGCTTGCCGAATTGCTTCCTTCATATATCTATCGTTATTATCCATTTATGGTCCTCTGATTTCTACTATCTCGATATATTCTCTCAATTCATCTTGAAACTGTTGCAGCTCTTCTTTAGTATAGCTAGTAAAAATTGGCTTAATGACTTGTTGCGATTCTTGGTAAGCTTGTAAAAAATATCTTTTGCAACCACTAATTAACTCGCCTATTGCGTGAATGTCTTCCCTACTTTGCAATTCACGGGCCAATGTTGTCCGAAACTCATAATCGATATAATTTCTCTTCAAGAAATCTATCGTCGTTTGAATCTTGCTCATATCAATATTGCTAACACCACTTGTCTTATCATACTTTAAAGGGCTATTCTTGATATCCATTGCTACATAGTCAATCAACTGCTCATTTACTAGCTCGCTAAGAACTTCTGGCTGATAGCCATTGGTATCTAACTTGATATGATAGCCTAGTACTTTTATTTCCTTTAAGAAGGGCTTAAGCTGTGGCGCTAACGTTGGTTCACCACCAGTTATACAGACCCCATCTAATATTCCTTGGCGCTTTCTAAGTGTTGCCAAAATTGCTTCTTTTGCAATCACCTCTTGCTTGTTGGGATTTAAGACCAAGTCGGCATTATGACAAAAAGGACAACGAAAGTTACAACCGCCAATAAAAATTGTACAAGCGACTTTCCCTGGATAGTCTAATAAAGTTAATTTCTGAAAGCCTAATATTTTCATAAATCAAAGTGATAGGCGTTAAACCCGCTCCTTTCGCATTATAATACAATACTTTATCTGCCAGGCTATGCTTCGATACATCAAAAGGACTACAAATTATCTGTAGTCCTTAGATGTTTATTGATTAATTTGACACCGATACCGATGGATGGTTATAATCTTTCACCACGGGTATTTTAATTTTCAAATGCTACTTAGTTGACTTGATACACTTCTGCATACTGTCTTCCAAAGCCTAATGCCACTGAATGACTACCCATAAAAATATCCACGTGACCGTATCCAGTCCCTCTATCTTCTACTGTATAAATAGTGCCGTTAATACTAAGCTTAGTACCAAATGGTACACCACCCATGGCAACGGTTCTTCCTGCTGTTGGCATTGCTCCACTTGCTGTTGGGCCACCTGCCCACTTACCACAACATTTTGAACAGCTACAGTATGCCGTCAACTTGAACTTACCAAGATATGTTCCTTGACCAGTTGAAGGCTCCGGAGCCGGCGCTGCTGGTTCTGGAGTAGCATTATCAGTTGACTGATTACTACTATTATTACTAGCACTACTGTTGCTAGTGCTGTTACTTGCCGTATTACTTGATGAATTGCTTGTGCTATTATTTGATGAACTACTTGTACTATTACTTGATGAAGTGCTTGCTTTTGCAGCCGCCTTTGCACGAGCTTCTGCTTGGGCTTGGGCTACTCTTGCTGCTTCTTCAGTTCTAGCTTGTTCTATCAAACCATTTATTTCATTTTCTTGATTACTAATTCGTGAAAGAAGATTCGCTTCCTCAGACTCAGCACTCCTAATATCCATCTTGTATGCCTTAATCTGCTCATTAGTACTATCCATAACTACTTCAACTTCCGCATGACGCACCGCATTCTCTTCTTTTAAAACTGCTATCGCTCGCTTCTCTTCTTGTACCTGCTCTTCTTTTTCTCTAATAATCTCTTGCGTTTCTTGATAATTCTTCAACATCTCTCGGTCATATTCCGAAATCTGTGAAATATTCTCTGCTCGATTCAAGAAATCGGTGAAATCGGATGCTGACAATAACATAACCAAATAGTCACCACTGGATTTCTCATACATAAACTGAATTCGCAGCTTCATATCTTCATACTGCTTTTCTTCTTGTGCTCGCGCTTCTTCTAATTCAATTTGAACAATCTCTAATTCCGCTTGCTTTTGCTCTTCATCTACTTGTAGCTGCTCAAGACTATTACGTAAGTTCTCAAGCTGAATACTTAACTCTGACAGATAAACCTCTGATTCGCCCTTCTTTGACTCAAGGCCTCTGATTTTATTCTTCGTCTCTTCAAGACTAGAGCGCGTTTCATTTCTTGCCGCACGTGCATTATCAATTTTCTCTTGTGTCGTCGCTGCATAGATAGGTACCATGCCTAATGTCAGGAGCATACACATCAAAATTACACTTAACACTCTTTTGCTTTTCATTTTTAAAATACCTCTTAACTTTTTCATGTTCGGTAATTATATCATAACTTTTTGAAAAGTAAAAGATATTCCTTAATATTTTGTAATACTTACGTAATATTTTGTAGCTTTTTCGTATTATTTCGTCTTTTTTCAACAATATCTTGTTATACTTAATACAACTTATACTAATACTTGTTGTTGAAATTTAATTTTTCCAATTTTTTCCAATTACTAAAAATACCTCTTTCTGAACATTTTTTAAAATTACGTTTTGACATTGCAAATTTCTCTAAAGACATGTATATTTTAATCATCTATCATAATAATGGAGGTTAAATACCAAATGAAAAAGGACCGTTCTACCAAACTCAAATCAGTTAAATTACTGGGCAAGATTTTACTGCCCCTTATGATAATTGCCTTTCCCTTCTTATTAGTGGCTTTTATCATCAGCCCCAAATTCTTTTCACGATTAGTTAGACTAATCTTTGATTATCAATTCAAAATTCCGCCTAAGGAATTTCTCTATACCGATAGCGTCAAGACGATTACTAACCTTAAATATGGTGCCGCTGATGATGAACGCCTAGATTTACACCTACCTAATAAAAAGCAAGGCTCCTATCCTCTCATCTTGTGGGCACATGGTGGTGCTTATATTGCTGGCAATAAGAAGTACTTGGCGTTCTTTGCTAGAGTCTTAGCAAACTTTGGCTATGTCGTAGCAACTGTTGACTATACACTAGCGCCAGAGTCTCATTATCCAACACCACTTGTACAGATTAAGAGAGCTTATGATTTCCTCGTATCTGACCATTATCAAAGCAAAGAGTTAATTGATAGTACCCGTCTTTTCTTGGCTGGTGATTCAGCTGGTGCCCAAATCATGGCGCAGTTTGCGCTGCTTTGGACCAACCCCAATTATCGTCAAGCCTTTAAAATTGCACACCGAGATATTCACCTAGGTGATACAATCCCGACCTCAACCTTAAGGGGAATGCTTTTGTACTGCGGTCCTTTTGCTTTAAAAGAAATCCAACAAACACCTAGTAAGCTGCTCAAATTCTTATTCCGGCAAACTGTCTGGGCATACTTTGGTAAACGTCGCTTATCAAATCTACCTGCCTTAGACGAAGTAGATATCATCTCCCACCTAACCAAAGACTTTCCGCCATCATTTATCTGTGATGGTAATACATTATCTTTCCCCACACACGGACACGACTTATCGTTGGCACTTAAGGCATTGAAAGTTCCTACCACAACAATGATTTTCGATAAGAGTCCCCGAAAAATTTACCATGAATTCCAATTTGACTTGGCTATCCCTGAGGCTAGACAATCACTTCTCACTGCCTTAGCCTTCCTAAAAAAACATCGAGACTTTACTTCACTAGAATAAAACACCCTTTTATATAACAAAAACAAAGCCTGGATAAGAGTCTTCTCTCTTTCCAGGCTTTACTAATCAATTATTGCAGATGTTCTACGGCGGCTCTTTCGATTGGCAAGCCGTTTGTATAGCGCTTAATGAAAACTTCAAACCCTTCCACATCCTTCGTTTCTGGTTTGATTACACTGGCTTCTAACCCTTTAAATACCTTAGTTGTTAAATAATCATCGAGCGACTGATTATTTGCTTTATTTGTCATATACGAAGCTAAAATAGCAATCCCCCATGCACCGCCTTCGCCAGCCGTCTTCATGACCGCCACAGAAGTATCAACTGCTGCCGCCATAATCTTTTGACCAACATCCTTGGTCTTAAAAAGCCCACCATGTCCGTACAATAAGTCGACTTTTACATGTTCCTCTTTTAAGAGGATGTCAAGCCCTGTCTTAAGTGCCCCAAGTGCCGTAAATAAATGCACGCGCATAAAGTTTGCAAGATTGAAGTTGCTATTTGGCGTCCGCACAAATAGTGGTCGCCCAGCTTCAAAGCCCGTGATATGTTCACCGGAAAAGTAGTTATATGCAAGCAAACCACCACACTCTGCATCACCTTCTAAAGCTTTATTGTACAAGGTATCAAAGAGCTTAGACTTATCCACTTCTATGCCAAAGCCTTCGGCGAACTCTCTAAAAATATGAACCCATGCATCCCAATCAGAAGTACAATTATTACAATGAACCATCGCAACCAAATCACCAGCTGGAGTTGTAACTAGGTCAATCTCTTCATGGACCTTTTGTAATTCCTCTTCTAAGACAATCATCGCAAAGACACTGGTTCCTGCTGACACATTACCAGTACGCTTGGCAACACTATTAGTCGCTACCATCCCCGTTCCAGCATCACCCTCGGGAGGGCAAAGGGCAATTCCTGATTCAAGGCTTCCTGTTGGGTCTAGCAGGAGTGCTCCTGCTTTGGTAAGTCTACCTGCTTGCTCACCAGCCACTAGTATCTTGGGTAGGATATCGTTAAGCTGCCATGAGAAATCTTCGCCTTTGATTCGCTCATCAAATTGGTGAATCATCGTACTATCAAAAGCTTTGGTCTTAATGCTTATCGGGAACATCCCGACTGCATCACCAATGCCTAAGACCTTTTCACCCGTCAGTTGCCAGTGAATATAGCCGGCTAAGGTCGTTAGATATTGTACTTTATCGACATGTTCTTCTTTATTTAAGATAGCTTGATACAGGTGTGCAATACTCCATCTTTGGGGAATATTGTGAGCAAACAACCAAGTTAACTCCTTTGCCGCCTCGCCAGTAGTGGTATTACGCCAAGTACGAAAAGGTACAAGCAACTCATCCTTACTGTCAAATGCCATATATCCATGCATCATCGCACTAACACCGAGTGCACCAACACTCGTTAAGTCGACATCATACTGCTCTTTTACATCCTTAACTAGGCTCTTGTAACAAGCTTTCATCCCCTGCCATATTGCATCTAAGCTATAGGTCCAAATGCCATCGTCGTATTGATTCTCCCAATCATGGCCGCCTGTTGCAATTGGATTGTTGTCCCTATCCACCAAAATAGCCTTTATCCGCGTTGAACCTAATTCTATTCCCAGCGAAGTTTCTTTCGCCAAAATCATCTCTTTTATAGTACTCATCTTAACTATCCACCTCATTTCCATAATATGCGTTTGCGCCATGCTTTCTATGATAGTGTTTATCTTGCAATTCTTGTGGTGCCACTACTACTTGTGGATTAATCTTCTCGCATCGAGCCGCCATCTTGGCCACTTCTTCAAGAACCACTGAATTATGCACAGCATCCATGCTATCTTTGCCCCAAGTAAATGGTCCATGATTCTTACACAATACCGCTGGCATTGCCATATAATCGATATCTTTAAAATATTCAATAATTAACTTCCCGGTATTTTGTTCATATGCCACTTCGATTTCTTCCTTAGTTAGATTGCGCACACAAGGGATATCACCATACATATAATCTGCATGTGTTGTTCCGTAACAAGGAATCGCCCGCCCTGCCTGTGCCCAGCTTGTCGCCCATGAAGAGTGGGTATGCACAATGCCCCCAATATCTGGAAAAGCCTTATAAAGTTCCATATGTGTTGCCGTATCTGAGGATGGCTTATACCTTCCTTCGACCTTATTTCCATCTAAGTCAACAAGAACCATGTCCTCTGGCTTAAGTTCATCATAATCTATCCCACTAGGTTTAATGGCGAAAATCCCCGTCTCATGGTCGATTTCACTTACATTTCCCCAAGTAAAAGTCACCAGATGGTATTTTGGCAAAAGCATATTTGCCTCATATACCTTCTGCTTTAATTGTTCTAGCATATTCTCGCCTCCATCATTTGGGCTTTATTAGCTTCACTGAATCACGAGTTACAATTCGTGGTTCTAATTCTAATCGCTCCTTTAAGGTTTTTCCTTTTATCAGTTCGATAATTCCCGTTGCGGCATTTCGTCCCAAATCTCTAATCGGATTCTCTATTGAGGTAAAGGGAATTTCACATAGCCTTGCCAATTCCGAATTATCAATACCTACAATCGAAAGCTCTTCGGGAATCTTAATTCCTGCTGCCAGACAAATAGCTACTAATTTGCTTGCCACCTCATCATTGTAGCAAACACAAGCTGTACAATTACACAGCCGCTTTAAGACTCTGGCAAAATCTTCTATATTGCCCCGCATATCCTCCGTATCAACCCAAGCAACTTGGTCTGACCTTACTTTCATTTTCGCTTCTAGCAACGCCTCAATATAACCCAAATAACGAAGCTTTCCTTGCCCATCATCACTTTTGAAGATTCCACCAATTTTAACATGACCACATTGAATAAGATGCTCGGTTGCCATCTTACCAGCTAAGCTATCATTCATTGAAACATGTGGTACATGTAGCGTTTCGTAGTAACTATTTATAAAGATAATTGGCATTCCTTTTTCTTTTAAGCGCTCATATAGGTGGAGATTAGGACTCGGCAAGCCACCTTTTACACTTTCCGCAATAATTCCATCTACTTCTGTATTCTTCAGAATATTCGTTAGAATCGTTCGTTCTGTCTCGATTGAATTGTGAGTAAAAGCAATCTGAATACTATATCCCGCTTTTGCTAATACCATCTCCATCTCACGAATAATTGGTGGGAAAATATATTCATCGACATAAGTTGTGATAATACCAATCCTCATCGTCCGTTGTTGCTCCACTTCACTTACTGCCGCTTCCTTGATAAAAGTCCCACTTCCACGCTTTTTCTCAAGAATTCCTTTACGTTCTAAAACAAAGATTGCATGGCGAACAGTCTGGCGACTAACACTAAAAATAGCCGCTAATTCATTTTCAGATTCTATTTTAGAGTTGCCATTTATTCTGTAATCTTCTAGTCTATCTTGAATCCAATCAACGATAATTTCGTATTTTGCCCTTTGTTCTGCCATGTTCATCTCTCGCTTTACATTATACTTTATCCTCTTTTACGTCTCGATAACACATCAACTGTTACCGCACCTAAAAGCACTAATCCTTTTACTACTTTTTGAATATCAGTTGATAGTCCCATTAGCGACATACCATTATTAAGAATCCCCATAATAAATGCCCCAACTACAGCACCGACAATTGTTCCAACTCCACCGGCGGCAGCCGCTCCACCAATATAACATGAAGCTATGGCATCCATCTCAAAGCCTTCACCAGCCTTTGGCGTTGCTGCAGCATTACGTGCTGATAAGACAATTCCTGCTACCGCTGCCAAGACACCCATGTTGGTGTAAACCCAGAAGAAGACCTTCTTAGTATTAATACCAGAAAGGCGAGCTGCCTTAGCATTACCACCAAGGGCATAAATCTGACGACCTGCCACTGTCTTTGAAGTAATAAAGTGATAGATAACTACAATCACGGCCATAATAATCAATACAATTGGGATACCATTTAGACGTGCTAGCTTATAAAAGAAAAACCAAATAATCCCACCAATAACTACCAGTTTAGCAATCACTTGCCACATTGGAGCTATTGAAAATCCATATTTTTTCTTGGTTGCATTGCCTTTTACCTCTGCCAAAATCATTAGTAATGTTGCCACAGCTGCCACGGCAATACAGATTAAATCAATCTCGCCAGTGCCAAAAGGAACTTTAATAGTCGGCAAAAATCCAGCTGCATATTGAACATAGTTCGCTGGTAGCGGTCCGACTGTCTGCGCTTTTAATAAAGTATAAGTAAGTCCACGCCCCATTAACATCGTCGCTAGAGTGACAACAAATGGTGGAATACCTAAGTAGGCAACGAAAAATCCGACAAACATTCCTGATGCTAAACCAATTACTATTGCAACCAAAAAAGCGATTGGATAGGCAAATCCTTTTTGCACTACCAAGATTGCTGATACCGCCCCAGTTAGGGCAACAATCGAGCCAACCCCTAAGTCAATATTACCCGTTAATACACATAATAGCATACCCGCTGCTAGAATGACAACATATCCGTTTTGCATCACTAGATTATTAATATTAAAAGCCGAAGCGTTCTTCCCATCAGTTAAAAAATAAAACATTACAAAAATCACAATCAACGCCAAAAACATCCCATATTCTTGCAAGCTAATATTACTCTTTTTTTGTTTTTCCATCTCTATTCCCCTTTCCTATTATGAGTCATAATACAGCTCATAATCCGTTCTTGTGACAATTCTTCACTGTTTAGTTCACCGGCAATTTGTCCTTCATTTAAGACATATGCCCGGTCACAAGTTCCGATAATTTCTGGCATCTCCGAAGAGATTACAATGATTGCTTTCCCCGCTTTTGCCATATCATTAATGGCACAATATATTTCGTATTTGGCACCGACATCAATCCCCCTTGTTGGTTCATCTAAGATTAAGACATCCGGCTGGGTCAGCATCCATTTTGCAAGTACGACCTTTTGCTGATTACCACCCGATAGGGCACCAACTGTTTGATTAATAGATGTTGCTTTGACATTAATAAGCTTCTTATATTGCTCTGCCTTGATAATCTCTTCATTCTTATCAACCACACCACCCTTGGAAAAAGCACTGCGAAGTGCTGCCATTGTCATATTATGCTTGATATCATCAATCAATACTAAGCCATACGTTTTACGGTCTTCTGAGGTATAGGCTAGCTTGTTAGCAATAGCAGCCTTGACATTCTTAAGCTCTACTTCTTTGCCATGCATCTTGATTTGACCTGAAATCTTTTGACCATATTCTTTACCAAATAAGCTCATCGCCAATTCGGTTCTGCCCGCTCCCATCAACCCCGCTAAGCCAACGACTTCTCCTGCTTTTACATTGATGTTGATATTCTTTAGTATCTGTCTTTGGGCATCTTCGGGATGATAAACATTCCAATCACACACTTCAAAAATAGTCTCGCCTACCTTATGCTCGGCACAATCCCTTGTCGGATAACGACTGGTTAACTCTCGCCCAACCATCCCCTTAATAATTCTATCTTCACTAAAATCATCTTTTTCTTTTGCTAATGTCTCAATCGTTTGACCATCACGAATAATTGTTATTGAATCAGCAACATAACTAATTTCATTTAGCTTATGTGAAATTATAATACAAGTAATTCCTTGCTTCTTTAATTCCAACATAATCTCCAAAAGCTTAGCACTCTCCTCATCATTTAGTGCCGCTGTTGGCTCATCTAAGATTAACAATTCCACTTTCTTTGCCATCGCTTTAGCAATTTCAATCAATTGTTGCTTACCAACGCCCAATTTATATACTGGGGTATTAACATCCTCATCTTCCAAGCCAACACTTGAAAGTACTTTCTTGGCTTCATTTCTTGTCTTCGTCCAATTAATTACACCCTTCATAGATGTCTGTTCATTACCCATAAACACATTTTCGGCAATGGTTAAGTATGGACTAAGAGCCAGTTCTTGATGGATAATAACAATCCCCTTTTCCTCGCTGTCCTTAATCTGATGAAATTTGGCAGTCTCACCATTATACACGATATCACCACTGTAACTACCATATGCCCAAACCCCAGACAAGACATTCATCAATGTAGATTTACCCGCTCCGTTTTCTCCACAAAGCGCATGAATCTCACCACGTTTCACCTTGAAATTTACATCTGCTAAAGCTTTCACTCCCGAAAACTCTTTAGTGATGTGATTCATTTCTAATATAACATTAGCCATGTCTCTCGCTCCTTCCTCATTATCATATAAAAGAAGGCGACGGCTTCTTCGCCGCCGCCCTATCTTCTCTTAAGACGCTAGGACCTCGTCCTTTCGTTAGCCTATTCGTTAATTTCTGCTTCTGTATAGTAATCTGTATCTACTAAAATTTCTTGGTAGTTATCAGCATCTACTGCTACAGGTGTACATAGGTATGAAGGAACTATTAAAGCACCATTATCATATGTAACTTCATCATTAATCTCTGGTGTTCCACCTTCAAGAACTGCTTGTACCATCGTTACACATTTGTCAGCTAAGATACGAGTATCTTTTGCAATCGACATAGTTTGAGAACCAGCAATGATATTTTTCACTGCCATAAGCTCAGCATCTTGTCCTGTGATGAAAGGCCAATCTTCTGAACCAACTGTGTATCCAGCTCCTTCACAGGCAGCTTTAACACCGTAAGATAATCCATCATAAGCTGAAAAAGCGATGTCTAATTTAGCATCGGCATAGTGAGCAGTTAGGATATCCTCACAACGTTTCATAGCTGTTTGTTGGTCCCATCTTAAAGTATTGTTTGATTCAAAATCAAGTTGTCCTGAACGACATACTAAGGTTCCATTGTCGATATATGGTTGAATTACTTCCATAATGCCATCATATAGCATCTTCGCATTGTTATCATCTGGAGAACCCATGAACATCTCAAAGTTAAGTGGTTCTGTTGCATTTGCAAGGTCTAATTTTTCTTCAACGTATTTAGCAATTTCAGTACCAACACCCTTGTTATCAAATGTTGCATAGTAGCTAACGGCATCTGTATCCATCAACAAACGGTCATATGCAATAACTGGGATTCCCGCTGATTTAGCCATTCCTAGCGGATTAACAAGTGCTGATGAATCAATTGACGCAACGACAAGACAGTCAACACCACTTGCTAACATGTTCTCGATTTGAGCTACTTGTTGTTGAACATCATCCTCAGCATATTGAAGGTCTACAGTGTATCCAAGTGCTTCTAATTTGGTCTTCATATTGTCGCCATCTTTAATCCATCTTTCCGAACTTTGTGTCGGCATTGCAACACCAATTGTCTTACCTTCACCTGATGCTATTGGAACATCTTCTTGGCCAGCACCTTCTTCTATTGTTTCTCCTGTTTCCTTTTGTGCCGCTCCCTCATCAGGCTTTTCGGTAGTACTAGAGCCACATGCTACAAGTGACATCATCATTATTACCACCAATAATAAACTTAAAATCTTTTTCATTTCTTTCCTCCTTAGTCTTCGTAGCAACTTACACTACAACCGTTATCTTTGTTATACGGAAAGTATATAGCACAATTTATTTACCCACAAGTGCAACAATGACCAAATGTACGTACAACTTTTTGTGCATTTTCCATAATTGGTATGTAGCTTCTCACTAGTTGTATGTATACAACTTCTAAAGACTCTCGCCAATTATATTGACAAAAACTAAGAGCGAACTATAGAATAGGCTTACCAACATACCACAAATGGAGAAAACATATGATAAAAATATTTTTAACAGAAGATGAAACTGTTATCCGCAATGGTATCAAGAATGGTATCGACTGGGAAGCGAATGGCTTTGCCTTTGTGGGCGAAGCTGCTGACGGCGAACTTGCCTACCCGCTTATCAAGGAGATGAAGCCCGATATCTTAATTACCGATATTAAGATGCCCTTTATGGATGGATTAGAATTAAGTGCCACCATCAAAAAAGAATTGCCTAATATCAAAATCATTATCTTAAGCGGTCATAGCGACTTTCAGTATGCCAAACAAGCAATCAACATCGGTATCGCTGAATATCTCCTAAAACCCATTTCTTCGATAAAGCTATTAGCGGCGGTTAAACGAATCGCCTTAGAGATTGCCAAAGAACGAGCTGAAAATGCCCTAAAGGAACATTACATCAAAGAAATGCACGAAAATATGGAATTTGCCAAGCAAAAATTCTTCCATCGCTTAATAACTGCAGAATTATCTATGGCAGAAGTCTTGAGTGAGGGTGCGAAACTGCAGCTTGAGCTTGGTGCTAGTCGCTACTGCATTATTCTATTTAAGATAATGACTAAGGATTATGGGATGGAATATTCTGAACAAGTCGCCGAAATCACCCAGGTAATCGAATCTTTGGATAAGCAATGGAATATCATTTGCTTTAGACGCGGACTAGAAGGATGGGCCTTTCTATTAAAGGCTAGTAATAATGATGAAATGAGCACCTTGATTGAAGCTTATTGTCATGCCTTAAGAGATATCCTTAAGCAATCACCAGAGGTCGGCTTCTTTGGCGGGGTTGGCAGTATCGTCGAACGGATTCGCAATATTAAAGACTCCTATTATCATGCCGATAAAGCCTTCTTACATCGCTTTATTGCTGGCTCAAACCAAATCCTTAACTTCCATAGCTTGACCGATATCGAGATGCAACAATTAGAAGCAGCTAGCCTTAATTCCCTTGATAAAGGACAAGAAAATATCAACAAATTCCTACTAAGCGGTATCGCCGATGAGGTCTGGCAATTCGTTTACGCTTATTTCGATACCCTAAAAGAAAATGGCTTAGACTCAATTATGTTAAGACAATATATCGTTTTGGATAGCTATATTAAAGCAATGAGCTTTATCAATACTCTTGGCGTCCCCCAAGAAACCTTAGAAGCGACTTGTGGCAAAGTCAAGGATACCGCTACTTGTATTACTTCGCTTGAGGATACTAGGGAATATATGATACGGCTAATCAAAGAAACGCTTTCATTACGAGATACCATCTCTGGTCGCCAGAAAAGCGACATCATCCTAAAAGCCAAAGAATATATTCATGAAAATTTTATGAAAGAAGGACTCTCGCTTAATAGCGTTGCCTCATACGCCAATATGAGTCCTAGTTATTTTAGTACTATCTTTGGTCAATTCGAAGGCAAAACCTTCGTTGAGTATGTGACTAGTATCCGCATCGATAAAGCCAAGGAATTGCTCATCTGCTCCAGCATGAAGACATCAGAAATCGGCTATCAAGTAGGCTATAAAGACCCACATTACTTTAGTTATATCTTCAAGAAATCACAAGGGTGTTCCCCCAAAGAATATCGCGAAAAAAGAAAGGGGTAGTTGATTATGGACGTAGCACATAAGGAAAAGAAAAGAATATCCCTCAATCAACGCTTAGTCTTATTAGTAGCAACTGTGCTGATTCCGTTTATTGGCTTACTATGTTATCTACTAATCTCACTCGTACGCTTCTGTAATGACTACGACCAAATCATCATCAATATTCGCTATGCTAATGAATACTATGATGACTTCAAGAACCGTATCGATTCAAGTATTTATCTAGCCGTTATCGAGTCCGTTCCTTTTGATAAATTAGGTGAGGTAAAAGGTACCGCCGAACCATATAGTTACATCAAGGAGGTTGAACAAAATTGCGACAAGCTAATGGAGCTTGCAACCAGCAACCAAAGTCAGCGACAAATAGTTCGCATGAAAAAGGGACTAGCGACGCTCGAAGATCGGATTCGTGATATTGAACATAATTTAACTGCTGAATCAGAGACTGACGAAAATCTCTATCAAGCCAATGTCGAACTGCTCAATAACAGCGTTGAAATCTTAACCGAAATCATCGAAGATCGAATGCGTGACTATATCTATCTCGAAGCATCTAATTTCAAAATCATTCAAGAGGAATTATTAGCCCAACAAAATCTAGCCCTCAAAATCAGCATTGGTGCTTCTTGTATCCTAACCTTCCTAACAATATTATTGGCATGGCGCATCTCTAGAAGCGTAACAAAGCCCATCAAGCAGCTATGTGATGTCGCCGAGCAAGCTGCAAAGGGTGACTTCACTGCCCGCGCCGACTTTAAAACAGATGATGAAATCTCAGTCCTGACCAAGCGCTTTAACCATATGACCAAAGAGGTCGGGCAACTCGTCGAGAGTATCAAAGCTGAACAAGAGAATCTACGCGTTGCCGAATCACGACTAATGCAAGCCCAGATTAATCCCCACTTTCTTTATAACACCTTAGATACCATCGTCTGGTTAGCTGAACAAAAACAAACCAATGAAGCCATCTCGGTAGTTACCTCCTTGTCCGACTTTTTTAGAACAATGCTAAATGACGGCAAAGACTACACGACAGTATCTGAAGAAGCGAAACACGTCCGTAGCTATCTAGAGATACAGAAATTTCGCTATGAGGATATCCTCGATTACGAAATAACGATAGACGAAAGCTTATACCCATATATCCTGCCTAAATTAATGCTTCAACCACTTGTTGAAAACGCCCTTTATCATGGTATCAAAAACAAAAGGGGCAAAGGTCAAATCGCTATTTTGGGCTATCAAAGAGACCAAATGCTTATCTTTACTGTAACCGATAACGGCATCGGAATGAATCAACAACAGCTTAATAAGCTAAACACTATACACTTAAAAGATATTGAGCAAAATGAAAAAGAACGCAATGGCTTCGGTATTGCTAATATCCGTGAGCGCATCCACTACTACTATGGCGATAAAAGCCACCTCTATTTTAGCGGACGTGAAGGCGAGGGGACACAAGTGACTATCGAATTACCCTCCAAAAATATTCAACCTTTTTCGAAAAATATTCAACTTTTTGAAGGATAATGAAAATATTCCCAAAGAAAAATAATCAAATACCAAAGTTTGTCTATTCTCAATAATAAGCTTTCTCGATATAATCTTCCTAACACTCGATGACAAATCGAATCATAAGGAGGAACAAAATGAAAAGAAAAATTATTAGTGGATTACTTTGTATCACAATGGCGATAACATTACTTTCTGGCTGCCAAAGTAAGCCGGCGCCATCCGAAAGCGTTGCTGATACCCAAGATGAAGACAAGCCAGAAGAAACAGCCATTGAAGATGCTGGTGAAGACGCCAGTGAAGTAGCCGGCGGCGATGATTTAATTGTCGTTGGATATGCTCAAGTTGGTGCTGAATCTGACTGGCGGACAGCCAATACCGAATCTTTTAAATCAACCTTCACCGAAGTAAATGGCTACGAATTAATCTTCGATGATGCTCAACAAAAACAAGATAATCAAATCAAAGCCATCAGAAACTTCATTCAACAAGATGTTGATTATATCGTTGTTGCACCAGTCGTTGAAACTGGTTGGGAAACAGTTCTTGAGGAAGCAAAAGAAGCAGGCATTCCTGTAATTCTTTCTGATCGCCAAATGGATGTCTCTGATGACTCACTATACGAATGTTGGGTTGGTGGTAACTTCATCAAAGAGGGCGAGGACGCTGGTAAATGGTTGGTTGACTACTTAGCCGCAAACGGTCGTGAATCAGAAGATATCAACATTGTTACGCTCCAAGGAACCATCGGTGCTTCTGCTCAAGTTGGACGTACCGAAGGATTTGCCGAAATTACTAACCAAAATGCTAACTGGACCATGTTAGAGATGCAAACTGGTGAGTTCACTCAAGCAAAGGGGCAAGAAGTTATGGAATCCTTCCTTAAAAAATATGACGATATTGATGTTGTCGTGGCGGAGAATGACAATATGGCATTTGGCGCGGTTGATGCTATCAAGGCGGCAGGCAAAACTTGTGGACCAGACGGTGACATCATCATTATTTCATTTGATGCTGTTAAAGCCGCCTTTGAAGCGATGATTGCTGGTGATATTAATGCTGATGTTGAGTGTAATCCATTACACGGACCACGTGTTGCTGAAATCATCCAGAAATTAGAAGCTGGCGAAACCGTTGATAAAATTCAATACGTTGATGAAGAAGTATTCGATACTTCAATGGATTTAGAAACAATTTTAGCCAAACGTGCTTACTAGCATATTGATACTCTGGTAATACCAAATAATGACTAGGTGTGGGGGAAGCTCCACACCTTTTCATAAATAAAGAGGAGGAAAGCGGATGGAGACAAATGTCATGCTATCTATGAAGCACATAAATAAGAATTTCCCTGGCGTACGAGCGCTTTCTGATGTTAATTTCACCTTAAAGAAAGGACAAATCCATGCTCTGATGGGTGAAAATGGTGCTGGCAAATCTACACTTATCAAAGTATTGACGGGGGTTGAAGAATTTGAAACTGGCGAAATCACAATAAGTGGGCGCAAGGGAACAATTATCAACAAATCGCCAGAAGATGCCCAGACCAATGGCATTAGCACCGTTTATCAAGAGATTAATCTCTGCCCTAATCTTTCAGTTGCCGAGAATCTCTACATCGGTAGAGAGCCCAAAAGATTGGGTTGTATTGACTGGAAGACCATGAATAAGAAGGCAAAAGTGCTATTACAGAGCTTAAATATAGATATTGACGCAACCAGACCAGTTGAGAATTATTCCGTCGCAATTCAACAAATGATTGCTATTGCCCGAGCGGTAGATATGTCCGCCAAGGTTCTGATTCTCGATGAGCCAACCTCATCACTTGATGATAATGAAGTAGCGAAATTATTTATACTGATGCGCAAGCTAAAGGAACAAGGAGTAGGAATTATCTTCGTTACCCATTTCCTGGAACAAGTCTATGAAGTCTGCGATAGTATTACTGTCCTTCGAAATGGTAAATTTGTCGGAGAATACTCTGTTGAGACACTGCCCCGCATCCAATTAGTTGCCCAAATGATGGGTAAAGACTTCGATGACTTAGCCGCTATTAAGCAAGAAGGCCTTGATACCGTCCAAGACGATATCGTCATCGATGCCCGAAGCCTAGGACACCAGGGAACCATCAAAGCCTTCGATATACAGATTCATAGGGGCGAAGTGCTTGGTCTAACTGGACTTCTCGGTTCTGGTCGTTCCGAACTAGCACGTGCCATATATGGTGCTGATAAAGCTGATACGGGTGAGCTTTATGTAAATGGTGAGAAACTACAGGTTAATCACCCCCTAGATGCGATGATGAAAGGGATGGCTTATCTACCTGAGAATCGCAAGGAAGAAGGAATTATTGCCGACTTATCAGTACGTGAGAATATCATTATCGCTCTGCAAGCTAAAAGGGGAATGTTCAAAAGATTAAGTCGTAAGGAACAAGAAGAATTTACCGATAAATATATCGATATCTTGCAGATTAAGACTGCTGATAAAGAAACCCCGATAAAACAGCTTAGCGGTGGCAATCAGCAAAAGGTCATCCTTGGTAGATGGCTACTTACTAATCCCGACTTCATTATTTTGGACGAACCAACCCGTGGAATTGATGTTGGTACCAAAACCGAGATTCAAAAGCTCGTCCTAAAGATGGCCGAGGAAGGCAAAGCCGTTATATTTATCTCTTCTGAAATCGAAGAAATGTTGCGTACTTGTTCACGGATGGATGTTCTAAGAGATGGGGCTAAGGTCGGTGAACTTTCAACAAACGAACTATCTCAAGAATCTATTATGAAGGCTATAGCAGGGGGTGACACAGATGAATAACAATCGTATTTGGCAGAAAGTTAGCAGACATCGTTTCTTTATGCCGCTTATCTGTTTAATCATTGTCTTATTAGTTAATGTTATCAGACGTCCTGATTTCTTTAGCATTACCTATCGTGACGGTGTCCTATATGGATATATCATTGATATCATTAATCGTGGTAGTGAACTAGTTATCTTAGCCGTTGGGATGACATTAGTAATAGCATCCTCTGGCGGTACTGATATATCAGTTGGTGCGGTCATGTCGGTTGCTGCGGCTATCTGCTGCTTCGTCTTATCGGGCGGTGAAGTCTCGGTTAATGCCTATGCCCACTCATATATCTTAGGTATTATCGCCGCCATCATCATCAGCCTCATCTGCGGTGCATGGAATGGCTTCTTAGTTGCCAAACTAAAAATACAACCGATGGTGGCAACCCTCATCCTCTTCACTGCCGGACGTGGAATTGCGCAATTAATCACTAACGGTCAAATCACTTATATCCGTGTCGAAAATTACAAAACATTAGGTAGCAATCTAGCGGGATTGCCTCTACCCGTCCCCTTCTTTGTCGCTGTTATCGTGGTCTTATTCACTTATCTTATCTTAAAGAAAAGTGCCTTCGGTATGTACATTGAGGCCATCGGCATCAATGCCAAGGCATCAAGATTGGTTGGTCTTAAATCGACTTTTATTATCTTCTTGACCTACGCCTTTTGCGGATTATGTGCTGGTATCGCGGGACTAATTGCCAGCTCTAGAATCTATTCTGCTGATGCCAATAATATTGGCCTTAATATGGAACTCGACGCCATCCTGGCCGTAGCCCTTGGTGGTAACAGCTTAGGTGGCGGTAAGTTCTTCTTAATGGGTAGTGTCATTGGTGCTTATACCATCCAAGCCCTTACGACAACCCTATATGCTATAGGCGTTTCCGCCGACCAATTGCCCGTCTATAAGGCTGTTGTTGTTATCATCATTGTATCGCTACAGTCCGAACAATGCAAAAAGTGGCTACACAAGCGCGGAAATAAACTTACCGCCGCTAAAACGACCGAAAGTGAGGTAGCATAAATGTTAAAAAGACGAAGAAAAATGGAAAGTCATACCTTTCTACTCTTTATTACTATCGCCCTATTCATCGTCATGTATGGTGTTGGCTGTATTGTCTTTCGCAATAACGGCTTTACCAAGCCACAAGTATTTCTTAATCTATTCATCTCTAATGCCGGACTGATTGTTGTCTCAGCCAGCATGACCGTCGTGATGATTACTGGTGGTATCGATATCTCCGTTGGCTCGGTCGTTGCTATGGTATGTATGCTCCTCGCCTGGACTATGGAAGAAAAGGGGATTAGTGCTATTGCCGCAACTATTCTGGTTCTCGTTGTTGGCACTGTCTTTGGTTTCGTTCAAGGCTTTATGGTCGCCTATCTAAAAGTACAATCCTTTGTTGTTACACTGGCGGGAATGTTCTTTGCCCGGGGAATGACAGCGATTATCAGCCAAGATATGATTAGTATTAAAAATGATATGTTCTTAGCTTGGGCCAAAGCCAAAATCTACATCCCTATCTTTGGGCGAGCCAACAAAAAAGGGGTTATCATCTATCCTTATATCTATCCCAGTGTGATTATTGCCCTTGTTATCTTACTAATTATCTTCATGATGTTGAAATTCACGAAATTCGGCCGAGGTATCTATGCGATAGGTGGCAATGAACAATCAGCCTTGATGATGGGGCTAAATGTTAAGCGTATCAAATTATCAGCCTATGTCCTAAATGGCTTCTTAACCGCCATTGGGGGACTACTATTTTGCTTAAATACTTGCTCGGGCTTCGTCGAACAAGCCAAAGGCTTTGAAATGGATGCCATCGCCTCTGCAGTTATTGGTGGTACCCTCCTAACTGGTGGCGTTGGTAATGTTATCGGTAGTCTATTCGGGGTCTTAATCAAAGGAACTATCGAGACCTTCATCACCTTCCAAGGAACACTTTCATCTTGGTGGGTTCGCATCACCATAGCGGCACTTTTAGCCTTCTTTATTATCTTGCAAAGCTTATTTACCAGCAGTAAGGAAAAGCGAAAGTAAATATGATATTAGTCCAAATAAAGCCCTCGCGACCAATACGTTGCGAGGGCTTTGTCTAATTCATGACTAGTTCTTTGATATTCTTTTCCATTTGTTCAATGGCTATCTCTTCGGATATCTCCTCGTTCATAACGCGAACTATTTCTCGTGGAATCAAAGAGGTATAAATATTATTTTTCCATCGACTCTCATCTAGGATTTCCGGCATACTCCGCTTCTTGCTTTGCTTGTAACTTTCTAAAATAAGGTTCTTCCATGGTTGGAGATTCTCAAGGTCACTTCGTTTGTAAAAATCTTTTCTCAAGGTGGAACCGCCCAACAACGGTAACAAAATTCCATTTTGACTGCCACATGCCCACTTTAAAAAATGTTCAGCATGCTTTTTATTTTCTCCATATCGATTCAAGCCCAGACTCCACCCTCCTAAGACCGGTGTTCCACCTGGAAGCAAGGCATAACCAATATTTCCTGCCACCTTAGAATTAGTGTAATTATTGATATCTCCAGCATCTGAATCATAGAGAATCGCCATCGCACTACGGCCCTCACTAAATTCATCGGCGATGCTATTCCATGTCTGTAAGGATTTGCCGGAGGTGAATTTATACGATTCTACCAGATTCTTTAAAGCAGCAATTGAATTGGCATTGTTAACCACCACTTTGCCGCGGTCATCAAAGATTGCGCTACCATAGGACCATAACCGTGATAAGAACCCGATAGTCGTATAGACATTCTCGCCACGCGGAATTGATACACCATACTCGACTGGCGAGAAGCGATTCTTGGCTTTAGTAAAAAATTCTGCAATCAGATTAAATTGCGACCATGTCTTCGGCGGCACTAGTGCCTCACCATACATCCGTTTAAAGCGAATCTTAAGCCCTTGGTCTTCAAATAAATCTTTTTGGTAAAATAAAATCTGGGCCCCTGACATAAAGGGAATTCCATATAATGACTCTACATACATTCCCAAATTCTCTAAGGCATCTTCCACAAAGCTGTCAAAAAATTCCAGATTTTGTTTCCTAAAGCCATCTAAATTCTGTACCCCCTTACTTTCCACTAAGCCTTCAAACCAAGTAATATCCATCATAAAACCATCGTAATAGCTATTCTGCGCTTCACTTTGCGCGTATAATAATCCCTCTAGTTCACTATATGAAAACAAATCAAAGGTAATCTCCTTGCCACTTTCCTTTTCATATATCTGAGCTAGCATTTGTAAGCTTCTAGCTGATGAACAGTCATACATCGCAAATCGCAATTTGCCCGAATCCTTTTTGATGCCTTCCTTAGCTGAAGGAATCTTGTCATACTTAGCAGAGACAATACTCACTTTATTGTCATGTAAGCTAGGTCTCTCAATCCCATCCAAAAGCCTTTGGACTGCTTTTTTAGCAACCTGCTTTTGCGAAATACTAAGTTGAGCTTCATAACATTCCGAGTCTTCAATCCAACTACTTTCCTTCATTACCACTACGGGGAAATGCTTTATATTCAAGATGTCTAAGGCTTTTCTAATACCTTGTGCTATCGCTTCGGCAGAAGCTACCACGCCTTCAATCTGCGGATATTTTGAAAACAATTCAAAGAATGCCAAAAAGCCTTGTTCCTGACTGCGTTCCACAAACTTTATCAACGAATCATCACCACAAAAGTCTAGATAGATATTTAATAACGAACTATCTTCTAGGAGGTTCTTCTCCATAATTAGTCCGATTTGGGTCTTGCCTTCCTGCCAAAAACCACGCATCGCCGTTTCAAAAGCTTCTTTATAATCAATCACCACCGAATCCCCATAGAAATCAGGCATCTCTTTTGGCGTAATTAATACTGCCGGTAAATTACTTTCTCTTAAGATGTCTTGCGTCTTCTCTTCAAGTGGCGAATACATCACGATTCCATCTACACTTTGACCCATACATTCGGCAATACATTTCTTCTTAATTTGGATATTATTTCTATTGCATTTCAATAAAATACTATAACCCTTTTCGCGTAACTTCACTTCCAGATTATATAAAAATTCGCCATATTCACGTTGGGTAACATCGGGAACAATCACACCTATCATCTTGCTCTTAGTGCCTTTTAGGCTACGAGCATTGGCATCTGGTCGATATCCTCCTAGTTCTTCGATGGAATTCTCAACTTTCTGAATTAGCTCCATATTTTGAGTCTTTCCATTTATAACATTGGATACACTACCAACTGAAACCTTCGCATGCTTTGCGATTTCTTTTATTGTAGCCATAAGATGCGTTCTACCCCCCCCCACTAAATTTGTGCTTTAGCTTTAGTTTATCACACTTCAATCACTAATTGCAATATTGTAAGAAAGTCCAATTCTACGGCTTTGTACCAGATTTTATTACACTTAAACACCCCAGTAAAATACACAAATGCATTTTCTGGGGTGTTAATATTTTGCCTTTTTTATTCCTTTACTGATGTTGGTCGTAAATACTTTATTTCTTCTTAGATTGGTTGAAAACATCAAAGACAACGGCTGCTAGTAACACCAACCCTTTAATTGCCTTTTGCCAATCAGTGCCGACACCAATTATTGACATTCCATTATTGAGCACGCCCATTACAAGACCACCAATAATCGCTCCAGCGACAGTCCCAACCCCACCAGCTGCTGAAGCCCCGCCGATATAACAGGCCGCGATGGCGTCTAACTCAAAGCCATCACCAGCGGTCGGATTCGCTGAGTTAATCCTCGCCGAATAGACGATTCCGGCAAATGCCGCGAACACCCCCATGTTGATAAAAGTGATAAACTTCACTCGCTGGGTCTTAACACCTGATAGTTCGGTTGCTTTCTCGTTACCGCCTAAAGCATAGATATGCCTTCCAAGAACAGTTTTCTGCGTTATAAAAGAATACGCTAGAACTAATACACCGAGGATGATTAGGATGACAGGAATCCCTTTAAATCTCGTGAACCAATAAGCAACAAAGCCGATTCCAACGGTCGTAACTATCAGCTTAGTTCCAAAGAGCGGCGTTGCCATAACCTCAAAACCATAGGCTTTTTCTTGCGTTCTTTTCTTAACCGCAAAGAAAACAAAGGCGATAATCAAAATCGCAGCGATTAAAATAGCCGTTAGGTTACTGATACCTAGAATATCTGGTGCGTACGCTTGAGCAATATACTGGTAAGCATCTGGATACGGACCATGGGTCTTGCCTTGTGTTACTACTAGCGTCAGCCCTCTAAATAAGAGCATCCCCGCTAGCGTTGTGATAAAGGCTGGAACATTAACATAGGCGACCCAAAAGCCATGCCAAGCACCGATTAGTAAGCCGACACATAGCCCTGCTAGAATCCCTACGATAACTGGTACGGAACCAGTTCCCACCAATAGCTTACCCGTTATCGCACTAACAAAGGCGACAATCGAGCCAACTGACAAATCAATATTGCCAGTTAGAATAACTGGTAACATCCCAATTGCTAGAATCAAAATGTAGCCATTTTGCATTAATAATTTTGATATATTCATAGGTGCTAAAAGCACCCCTTTTGTTAGTACCTGAAAAAGAATTGTGATAACTAATAGTGCGATAATCATGCCATATTTTTTCAAGTCTAGATGAAATGATTTTTTATTATTCATGTCCGTTCCTCCCACTGTTTTGCACAATGGCCCCCATAACTTTCTCCGAATTAACTTCTTCTTTTGAGAATTCACCAACAATCCGTCCCTCATTCATAACATAAATGCGGTCACTGACACCAAGGACTTCTGGTAACTCCGAAGATATAACTAAGACGCTTTTGCCTTGTGCCGCCAAGTCGTTGATAATATTATAAATTTCGAATTTCGCACCGACATCAATTCCTCTTGTCGGCTCATCCAGAATCAACAAATCAGGGTCGGCCAGAATCCAACGTGCCAGTAAAACCTTTTGTTGGTTGCCTCCCGATAGGTTATTGGCGATAACCTCCATGCCCGCCGTCTTAACATTGAGCTTCTGAATATATTCAGCTGTCGTCTTAACTTCCTTGGGCTCATTGACTACCCCGTTTGATGACAACGAGCTTAGACTTGGCAAGGTAATATTAAAGCGAATACTATTGTGTAATAATAGCCCTAGGGCTTTTCTATCTTCTGTAAGGTAAGCAATACCATTATCGATGGCGGCGCCGACACTATTAACATCAATTACTTGCCCCGCCTTCTTTATCTCGCCTTGTACCTTAGAGCCAAACTTTCTGCCAAATATACTCATCGCTAATTCGGTTCTGCCTGCACCCATCAAGCCGGCTAATCCAACCACTTCACCTTTTCTGATGTTCATATTGACACTATCGATTACCAACTCATCTTTATAGTCTTCTGAATAAACGCTCCAATCCTTAATCTCAAAGAGGATATCACCAATTTGATGTTCTCTTTTCGGATACAGGTCCGTCAACTCTCGTCCAACCATCCCGCGAATAATCCGTTCTTCTGTAATCTGGTCCCTTTTTGCATTTAAGGTTTCAATCGTGCTTCCATCGCGAATAACGGTAATATCATCTGCTACCTTTCGCACTTCACCCAGCTTATGAGAAATGATGATAGCACTTACTCCACGTTCTTCTTTTAAGCGGATTATTAAGTTTAACAGTTTCTCACTTTCTTCATCATTTAACGAGGCGGTTGGTTCATCCAGAATCAATAATTTCACTTCTTTACTCAAGGCTTTAGCAATCTCTACTAGCTGCTGTTTGCCCACGCCAATGTGGTTAATTAATTTCTCAGGGTCTTCTTTTAATCCGACACTTTCCATTAGTTTGAGTGCTTCATATCGACATTTGTTCCAATCAACAATGCCCTTTTTGCCTTGCTCATTGCCTAAAAAGATATTCTCCATGATTGATAGCTGTGGTATCAGCGCCAATTCTTGATGAATAATGACAATGCCCTTTTTCTCACTCTCACGAATGTTCTTAAACATCACCTCTTTATCTTCATAGATAATTTCCCCGGTGTATGTTCCGTGAGGATAGACACCACTTAGTACCTTCATTAACGTGGACTTTCCAGCTCCATTTTCTCCTACAAGGGCATGAATTGTTTTTTCTTGCACTTTTATGTTAACATCATCTAAAGCTTTGACGCCGGGAAATTCTTTGACAATATTTTTCATTTCTAATATTGTTTTTTCCATCTTGCCCTCCAAATGTTATCGGTCTGGATTTTATTGTAATTCAGCCTCTGTATAGTATCCTGATGTCACTAACTTTTCTTCGTAGTTCTCTGCGGTCACAATGATTGGTTCTAACGCGTATGCTGGAACAATTTTCGAACCGTTATTATATGTCGTCGTGTCGTTATATTCTGGCACACTACCTTTGATAAAGGTATCAGCCATCTCTGCGACAACTACTGCTAATGCTCTAGTATCTTTGAAAACTGACATAGATTGTTCGCCCGCAATAATTGCTTTGGTATTAGCGATATCACAATCTTGTCCTGTAATAATTGGGAATGGTAAATCATCACTACCATAGCCAGCTGACTTTAACGCTGAAATTGCGCCAAGTGCGGTAGAATCGTTAGAGCATAGTACAACATCAAGAGTTTCATTGGTATAATAAGCAGTTAGAATATTATCCATTCGCGCTTGTGCTACATCGGTCTGCCAAGCATCAGTTGCACATTGCTCTCTACTAGTTTGTCCTGATTGTACAACTAATTTACCACTGTCAATATATGGTTGAACTACTTCCATGGCACCAGCAAGGAAATAAGCTGCATTGTCATCATCTAATGAGCCAGCTACGATTTCCATATTAAATACTTCATCAGTATTTTCAAGGTCTAATTGGTCAACAATATATTGTCCTTGTAAGGTTCCAACCTTAGCATTATCAAATGTTCCAACACAATCAACATCTTCGGTATCGGTAATAAAACGGTCGTGAGCGATGACATGGATGTTAGCTTCTTTTGCTTCTCTTAGTACGGCACTTAAAGAACCACCATCAACTGGAGCAATAATTAGCACTTTCGCCCCTTTGGTAATCATGTTTTCGATTTGCGAAACTTGTACTTGTACTTCGTTATCAGCATATTGCAAATCTACTTCATACCCTAATTCCATCAAGTTCTTTTGAAGGTTCTCACCATCTTGATTCCATCTTTGTAGTGATTGTGTCGGCATTGCCACTCCGACTAATTCACCCCCACCTGTTGGTGCTTCACTAGCTACTTCTTCATTGCTAGCTTCCTCATTACTGGTTACTTCATTATCCGTTGCTTCGGTAGTATTCGGTGCTGCTTCCTCTGGCTTACCTTTGCTTTGACCACATGCTGTTAGCATAACTGCGCCCATCACTACCACTAACAATACTGCTAATACCTTTTTCATCTTTCTTCCTCCTTTTGTTTGCTGGTTAACTTTTTAATTTCATTTTCTGCTGTTCTTATCTCTTCCTCACCATCTAGAATTGTGACTTTAATCTCTATCACTTCTTTTTCAAATGGTCTTATCTTATGTACCTGCTCTCCTTCAGCCGCCCGTCCATATACGCCCGCATTCGTTGGTTCAAGTCCCATGGCATAATCGCCGGCTGCTAAAGTCTTCCATTGTACAAATCGGGGGAGATACTTCTTGTTAAATGAAATTTGGATACCTAGTCCAATTGATTCATTTATCAAACAGACCTTTGTGTTGCCGTCTTTATCTGATGCTAACTCATGAAGATATACTCTTTCGGGCTCATTCTCAATTGCCGCTTCCATGCTATCCCATAAATCTTCACCTTTCTTGGCTGCATCATCTCTTGGTACCACCGCCTTAGTTGGAATCAATACTCGTGCTTCCTTATCCAAAAGCGGATAACCGATATTAAAATGATATAGAATCATCATCGGCTGTTCTTGATAAGAAAGATTCTCAATGATATCTATAATTTTAATCTCTTTTGTTCCATATACCGTCTCAATGCTTCGCTTCAAGGTCATATTATTACCAAATAAGCTAGCTTCTCGCATCTCACCACTAATACGCAGCTTATAACTATCATCTTGCCAACTAGCATCAGCACTTAGATGTTCTGCTGGCATATTTCTGATACTTCCATGTAAGGAATAATCTTTCCCTGCCACGGTACAAGGCAAACAAGTATTATCTAATCCACAGGTGAAAAGTAATCCGCCCATCAAGCTCCTTAAAGGTTCACTACTACTTTGCTCGCACTCAACATTACCTGTTAAGCCCGCCTTGGCAAGGAAGGACAAATTAATGCCATTATATGAGCATTCACCAATATCCATACACTTATCCGCCAGTACTTGAAACCTTAAGCTGCCATTTTTAATATCATATGCCTTTAAGTGTTTGGCTTTTCCTTCTTCGTAAGTAATCGGTCTAACAAATGCTAGCTGTTGAATACTTCCAACTTTTTTTAAAAGGTTATAACGGTTCATACTGCTAACTCCTTTTACTTATTATTCACCATTATATTTCTTAACCGCCGCCGCTAACGCCGCAACATTCTCCGCTGGAACACCTGGCTGAATATTATGGATGGTATTAAAAACGAACCCACCACCTTTACCAAAAATTTGGCAACATTCAAGGGCTTCATCATACACCTGCTGTGCCGTTCCAAAAGGAAGGGTCTTTTGGGTATCAATACCACCACCCCAGAAGGTAATCTTATCACCATAAGCCTTCTTCAATTCATTCCTATCCATATTTTGCGCTGTCCATTGAACAGGATTTAAAATGTCAAAGCCAGCATTAACTAAATCTGGAACCAAGGTGAAAATGCTTCCACAGCAATGCTTAAAAGTCTTCCATGTTGTATGCTCATGAATCCAGTCATTTACTTTCTTATAATAAGGCTGATACACTTCTCGAAAAACTTCATTAGAACAAAATGGTCCCTTTTGAGTTCCGAAATCAGTCCCACAAATATAAGCAACTTGAATTGTTTCACCTAATACATCATGCATCTTTTTCAAATTCTCTAAAGCATAATGTAATTCATATTCAAATATCTCATGTAATATCTCTGGTCTAGAAATAATGGAAATATACCACTCAGTTATATCTCTTAGCCCCTTGGGCTTTCTAAGCTGTGGTCCTGGAACAAGAGCAATGTCGCCAAAGGCGGTTCCGCCAAGATTCCCCATAATAACATCGCTTGAACCAGCTAAGGTCTGGCGTTGTATCTTCAGCCACTCAAGCTCTTTATCAGTAATCGGTCCAAACTCTTCTTGATTATCACGCACATCATATTCATCTTCGTCAAATTCTGGCACTCGATTAAGATTGTCAAAATAAAAACCATTGTTCGGTAAACATGCTGCTGGTTCATAGTTAGTATCACCGCAGGCATAAATCAAGGTATTATTATTATCATCGGTCGTTGTAACAAAGTCCTTAGCTACCAAAACGTCTTGTCCCCAAGGCGTTCTCCATTCTTTAAATTCATCAGTCTGCTGAAAACCTAGCATCGTTCCGGCACTCCAAAGTGGCTCGGTCTGAATTCCCATTGCCTCTTTTAAATCGGCGTCGATATATCCTAACATCTGGACTGGTTCCAAGATTTTGATTGGATGCTTCTCTAATCCATAATGTTCACGCAATTTCTCAAGAACACTACAGTGTATCCCTGTTGTCGGCATTCCACCAATATCAAATAATAGCGGTGCATCTTGATGTTCAATTGCTGCTTTTAGCTTTTCTTTTCCCGTCATTCTCCCTCTCCTTTCGCTTTCGTGAAACGTTTCATGATTTTATGCTATCATATTTGCAAGTTGTTATCAAGATGATTTTTGTTGTGATAATTAACAAAAAATATGGTCTTATTCTAGTAATAACGTTGCCCTTTTAGACATGGCAATAGCAAGCGAAGCATTTTAATTTATCAAGCTATAAACTCCTATCAGAAAAAACTATTGTAAAGCTTAAGCTTATTTTGGGAAACAAAAAAGCAAGGTCACAATCCCCACGGAATCACGACCTTGCTTTTCTTTTTATCTTCATGCCATCTTCGCTATCGCTTCTAATCTCTCCATAATCGGTAAATGCTGTGTACACAAGCTTTCACATTCACCACAGCTAATACAGTTCCCAGCATCCTCTGCCTTAATGCCCCAATGTCCTTTCATTCTATCTGAACAGGCTGCTTCCTCATCACTTAACAGCTTCATATTGTAGGCATCCATGTATTTCGGAATCGCAATCCCAACTGGACATTTGTCGCAATAACCACAACCAGTACATAGGTTATTTAACGCAAAGCCCTTATCTTCATACGCCTTGACAATCTCTTTTGCTGGTCGTTCTTGAAGATTCATTACAGCTTTAACGGCATCATCAATATGTTCATTAGTGGTACAACCAGCTAAGGTAACGGTAATCTCTTTGTGTGATGCCACAAAACGAAGCGCTGCTTGCGGTATCGTTAAGTCCGTCCCTTCGGCTAGATAGGCAAATTTATCGGGATTCTGCGGAATTGTACCACCACCTAACGGATTCATAACCACAACACCCATGCCATTATTATAAGCTGATTCGATACCACTTTGTCTAAATTGATAATTTAATGCATTATATCCTAACAGCATACCTTTAAACTTATTGGATTCAACCACCTTTTCAACATCACTACCTTGCATATGTGAAGAGAAAACGATATTACGAATTAACCCTTCGCGCTTAGCATCTTCAAAGAAGCGATAAAGCGCTTCCATATGTTCTTCCCATGCTTCAATATCAAGCATACACCACATATGATAAAAGTCGATATAATCAGTCTTTAGTCGTTCTAAGCTCGTCTCTAATCTTTGGCGAAAAGCAGCACTGGTGCGTTCATTACCAATGGTTCCAAAATTCGTCTTCGATGTCACATAGACATCTGAACGCTTCATCTGTGATAGGGCCAGCCCCGTCACCATCTCACTCTTATCATGACAATAATAAGGTGCTGTATCAAAATAGTTAATCCCTTTCTCATAGGCATATACTGCCACATCAGCACACTTTTGATATTCACCTGCCAAAATGTCATCATCATCATAACGCATCGCACCAAAGCCAATTGCTGATACCTTCATATCGGTATCGCCATACTGTTTATAATACATATTCGCTCCTCCTAGCTATATGACTTTTTAATCTCTTTTGTAATTATAACAAATTCAAACTTAAAAATATATAGTTTGATAAAACTTAACTGCTACTAGTATAGACAAATATAGATATCTAACGTATTATAATATTATCAAACACCGATAGGAAAGAGGTTTATTATGAGAAATTTATTTAATTTAGATAGTCCCATTATGGCTACTCTATCTAGAATTACTGACTTAGTTTTACTTAATCTGCTATTTATCATTTGTTGTATTCCGATAATCACAATTGGCCCTTCACTATGTGCTTTGTATGCCGTTACGCTAAAGATGGTCAGAGGCGAAGAATCATACATTTTCTCAGGCTTTTTTGCCGCCTTTAAAAGCAATTTCAAAACCAGTTTTTTTACTTGGTTAATCATCTTAGCAGCAGGGATGTTCCTTTTTGTTGATTATCGTATTGCCAGCTCTTCTACCAATGCTTTCCTTTTTATGCTGTCATACTTTTTTATATCAATACTCTTCCTATTATTTATTGTTATTACTTATATCTTCCCTTATATTGCTTGGTTTAAGGATACCTTCCGCCAGAACTTTAAGAATGCGTTTCTTCTATCAGCCTTTGGACTGCCTTATACCATTTTAATGGTAATTATTTATATTGCTTGCATCTTCCTAACGCTATTCTTTCTACAGTGGTCTATTCCTTTCATGATATTGTTAGGATTTTCGAGTATTGCTCTACTAAATTCTTTCTTTTTCAGAAGAATTTTTGACAAACTTACTGCCAAAAAAGACCAAGCCCAAGAAGAGGAGTAGTTCATGAAAAATTATACATTAGAAGTCTGTATCGATACCTTAGAATCTGTTCAAGCAGCTATTAAGGGTGGCGCGACGAGATTAGAAGTTTGTTCTAATCTAATTATTGGTGGCACTTCTCCAAGCCCTAAATTACTATCTCAAATCCGTGCTCTTAGTGATATTCCCTGTCGTTCGATGCTAAGACCACGGTTTGGCGATTTCTGTTATAGTGATAGTGAATTTGACATCATGCGCTTTGAATTGGAAGAATTCCAGAAACGTGGTACTAATGGTGTCGTCTTTGGAATATTGCTTCCCGATGGAACTCTTGATATGAAACGAATGGAGATTCTCTGCCGTGATGCTAGTGATATTGAGACTACTCTCCACCGTGCTTTTGATGTGACGCGCGACCCCTTTGAAGCCTTAGCCCAGGCCCAGGAACTTGGTATTAATACAATTCTTACTTCTGGTCAACAAGCCGATGCTTTCACTGGTTGCAAACTTATTAGTGACCTTATCAAGAAAGCTAATAACATTGAGATTCTGGTTGGTGCTGGTGTTAGTCCTGATAATATTGCCGACTTACACCGCCAAACGGGCTGTACTTCTTTTCATTTATCTGGCAAAGTAATTGTTGATAGTAAGATGGTCTTTCGCCGTGGAAAAGTAACTATGGGCTTACCATCTCTAAGTGAATTTGAATTCTGGGAAACTTCTGCCGATAATATCACTATGGCTCGTGATATCATTGTAAACCTTTAAAATCGCTACTAGATAACCCAAACCCTTAATAACTAATATTGAATTTAATACACTTTATAAAGACGTTGGCAAATTTCACCAACGTCTTTAATCTATCCTACATCTATATCGTTGCCTAGACAATGTCCGTTGATGTCGTTATTTCAAAATGGTTCTTGCGGTATTTAATCAAACCAGATTCCCTCATCTTACTAAGTTCATGTGAGAGAGCACTTCTTTCAACACATAGATAATCTGCTAACTGCTGCCGTGAATATGGAATATCAAAGACATTACTATGTGCTTGTCTAGCACATCTAGACAGATATGAATATAACTTCTCGCGGATGGTCCGCCGCATGATAAAGCCTTGTTTCTGTGTTAGTCCAACAATCTTTCTTGATAATATATAAGCAGTATTTCTAATCAACTCATCATGACACCCACATCTTCTGTCGCACCGATTACTAAAGCTATCGGATTGTGCCTCTAAGACCACCGAATCCTCCGCCGCAATGACACTGACTAGATGTTGCTGTTCATTAGAAAGCACATAAGCTTCACCAAACAAAGTATTGGCGTAAATGCTTTCAATAATCGAACGATTTCCTAGAAAATCTTCATCGATAATATGGACGCTACCTGATATCAACATGTAGACACTGCCAACTATGTCGCCCGCCCGGAAGACATAAGTGCCCTTTGCTAATATTTTTACCTGCACATCAAGACATTTGCATATCTTGACTATATCACTTTCAGTTATATTAGCGAATAATCGGTTCTCTTTTAACTGCTGTATATAAGCCCTCATAGCCTTCCTCCTTAGTGATTATGTTTAAATTTCTCCTAATTATATTTTGCACTAGGCGCGATGTCAAGATTAATTCTCGACATCATTTGATTTTTAATATTGCGTTGGAAATAACACCGATTTTTCAACCTAATTATAGTATCATCTTCATTAATATCACCATCGTTTACTAATCAGATTAAAGTAGCAAAAAGTCTCATGACGATGATGATAAATAATCTAAGGAGGTACTACTATGTACGAAAGAAGAAACATCAAAGTTGGAAGCTTAATTGTCGCTTTAGTAGGTGTATTTGTGATGTTACTTATCACCGTTCAACCTATCTATGCAGATGCTAAGACTACCGACGAAACCACAGCAACAGTTACTTTCAACCCTGGGGATATCGACCTAAGTCAAGTTCCCGCATTTGATTTTGGTACACAGGATATTTCAGCAACCGAAGTGTCTCATCTATCAACTACTGCCACACCCGTTATCATCACTGATTTACGCGGTAATGGTGCTGGTTGGAAACTGAATGTCTCACTTTCAGAATTCTCATGTGGTGAAGACCAAGAAGGCGAAGCACTTGCTAGCTTATTAGGCTCATACATCACGATTGACGATGCTGTGACCGAAGCTATCAATGGCACCAACGCTTCAGAACCTGCCAACAGTGACAGTATCCAAATCAACTCTGATGGTTCCGAGACTACTATCTGGGGTGCTGCTACTGACCATGGTCTAGGTGTATGGCAACTTGAATGGTTAGCTAATGATGCAACATTAACCATTCTACCAGGTACTGCACGAGCTACCGTTAACACCGCCACTCTAACTTGGACATTACAAGATACCCCATAAATAAAGGAGCTGCCGCATGGAAAAAACAAATCTAAAACAACAGATTATCAAGATAATTACATTTGTCTTATTGGGAGTTGTTGCCACCTCTCTTCCTGTTGCGGCAGCCTCTCCTTGGGGGGCTGGTTTTCATGTTCGGGCTAATCTTCCCGAAAACCAAATTGATGAAACTTTAAGTTATTTCGACCTACGCATGCAACCACTTGCGACACAACAATTAGAAGTTGAAATAACCAACAATGAATCAACCGCAATAATTATTAATGTTGCTGCTATTACGGCTTCAAGCAATCACAATGGAATTATTGATTATAAAACTCCTGACATTCAAGACGAAACTTTAGCAATCCCTTTTTCTTCCATTACGACCGTTTCTGAACCAACGATGATAATTCCAGCCAACAGCAGTAAAAATGCCCTTTTTACTATTGTTATGCCCGAAAATAGCTTTGATGGTGTAATTCTTGGTGGACTTGTTTTCACTCGCGAAAGTGAGGCTGATAAACCCACTGATTCAACTACGATAAACAATGCCTTTAGTTATGTTATTGGGGTCAAGCTGTCCGAAAGTGATGTCGAAGTCGTTCCACAGTTTGAACTTATTAATGTTACCCCTAATGTTATGAATTACCGTCCCGCCTTTACTCATGCTATTCGCAATTCACAGGCTGTCATTGTCAAGGATATGACGGTTGAAATATCACTCTTAGATTCAAAAAATAATATTTATGCCCAACTAAGCAAGGAGTATGTTGATATGGCTCCTAATTCAACTATGAACTTGGGTGTCTTTCCCCTAAACGAGAAAATTATTGCTGGCGACTATACTACTAACGTCACGCTTAAATATGATGATGAACTTTTTAAGTTCCAGACAACTTTCACCGTCTTTGACGCTAATATTGCGCAAATAGAAAAGGATAGTATTACTATCTCAGAAACAACAGATAACAACCATTTTCATCTTATTATAATACTCTTATTGGTTATCATCTTCTGCTTAATCTACTTTATCATTAAGAAAAACAACCGTCAAAATCATCACAATATTGACGATAGAAAGGAGTATATTGATGACTAGATATAGCATTACAAAACGCGGGGTAATCTTATTACTGGGACTTACTATCTTGCCGAATGCTATTATTCCCCTGTCTTTACTAGTTAATGCCACTCCCTTAGATACCGCTTATCATAGCGAAGCTTTAATCACTCCTACACCTGAGGAAATATTAACTGATATGATTACACCCACACCCGAGATACCAACACCTGTTACTCCCACCTTGGAGGTTCCTAGCCTTGATATGCCTATTCACGAAAACTCGATATTTTTTAATAACGAAGCATTAGATAGTAGCGATATCACAGTTAACTCTTACGAGGAATTAACTATTGCCTTGCAAAATGAGATTGATTATTCAACCATTTATCTCGGTAGCGATATCACTGCTACTGATGATGTTAGTATTGTAATAAATGACAATAAAGCAAATGTCATTATTGATGGTCAAAATCATCTCTTTAATCAATACGAAAGTGATGATATGCCAGCGAACATTGCCCTAAGTAGCACTAACACCAAGACTACTGCGATAACTTTTCGGAATATCGAAATTAATGGAACTAATCCAAGCGGTGTTACCTTCGTTCCACCAGAACTCTCTGATGTCTTAGTCACATATGAAAATGTAAGCTTTAATGGTTTGCAATTAGTAACCAATTATAATGGTACTGTCATATTTATCGATTGCACTATTAATTTTCCTCTCAATACTGAAAATATCGCAGAGAATTTAGCCATTGCTAAACATCTTCAGATAAGTGGAGAAACTAAAATTTCCTCTAAACGAGCAAGTTCTATCCATTCAAGTACCTCTATTCAAGTTTCTTTGATACAACTTACTGATAAGGATTCTACTCTTACAATTTTTGAAAATGCCATTGTCGAAATTGATTTTGAAGGAATTTTTATTTCTGCTGATACGCTAGCTCCCAGCGTCGAAATTCAAACTGGTGCTAATTTTGACGTCAAAAATGTCAGAGGCTTTACGCCCCTTGGTGAGAATCTACGCAATTTTTATATTGCTAATGATGCTAATGTTTTTATCACCCAACGTAGCGCACAGACCTATGCTTGCTTGCGGATAGAAGAAACCTTTGAAATGAGTCCCGGTGGAAATCTTTTTATTGTCCGCCCTGGTCTTGCTGGTTTCTCAATTCTTTTCCCGCTGGCTGGTGGCAAAGCCATCTTCAATGAACCTAATCGAGTGTATCTGCTAAGTTACGGCAATCCTTCAATCGGTTTCCACGAAACTGGAACGCTTGAAATCACCACTAATACCATTAATACCTGGCATACGACCCTTGAGAACCTCAGTATCCCAACCTATGTGTGGAATAATTCCGACAATAAGCTTTTCACATTACATGGTTCATATGCCAATTATGTGGTTCAAGACTTAAGCACTAACCTACAACCCAATGCCCCTAATCCAATTCCCCTTAATACCGATACTTTTCAGATATCAACTGCAACCTTAATAACCCTTGGCAACCTGCCCTTGACTGTCAAACCAGTATCACCAATCCATAACTACATCGTCGGAACCACTGATAGTATGGCAAAGCTTGTCGCCACTTATACTGATAATAATGGACTGCTACAAACAACTGAACCAGTTGATGCCTTTGATGATGGTCGCTTTGCTATCGCCATTAACACCGATGATATGGACTTGTCACAAGATGTCTTCGTCGAGTCAACCGCCGCTTCGCTAACCACACGTGTGCAGGTTAGCATCAAGGAATATTTTGATAACCAATTATATTTTGAAGCTGTTCCAGCTAATATTAGCTTCACCGATATAATTATGGCACCAGAAGCGACGACGATATCGCGTGATAATACTAACTTTTCATTTCATGTCGTTGACACCCGTACTAACCCTGCCCCTTGGCAAATCGAAGCTAGACTGTCATCCCCACTGACAGCTACTGTTGCTGGTAAAGAGCATACCTTACCAAATGCTTTGGTCTTCGTTAATCGCAATCAAGAAATGATAACCTTGACCAATGCTTCGGCAAGTATCTATACTGAGGTTAACACTTCCGGGAATGAATTTGATATCGATTGGAATATCGATTGGGGTATCGATGAAGGAATTCTTTTAAATATCATGCCAGGTACTGCTTATAGCAATGCCACATATCAAGCCACCATTGAATGGAGTTTAATTAATGCCCCTTAAAACCAAGGGGCATTTCGTCTGATTATAAAGCCGGAAGCGAGCTCTTTTGGGGAGGTTTCCATATATTTAAAATGCTCATCACGAGAAATTCTCATGATGAGCATTAGTTTATCCACATTTTATGAATAAGTAGCCGGTTGATAACTTTATTTCCAATAACCATTGACCCAATACGTTTCAGTTTCTGTATATGTCTCAGTCTTTGGTATGTTAACCATATTGGGAACCCAGTCTGTAGTTGTCCTGTATCTGGTTTCAAGATGTGTCGTGTAATGAGTATTACCTGCAAGGATATGTTCCCAAACAGCTGCACTACATGATTTTACATCTGTAAACTCTTCACCAGTCTGACTAATAACCCACACACTATATGGGACAACCCAGTTATCGACCTGGCGGTATTTTTGCACCTCTCTTGTGGCATAATGACCCGCTACCCAGGTCTTACCTGCATTATTCCCAGTCGGTATTGGCATCATATCTAATAATTGATAGGCAACAATCCACGCCCCATCAGCCCCGACATAGTATTGACTAATCCATTTATTGACTGCCATCGCCCCATTACCTTCTAAGTAGTAATTGCCTTCCCAGCAATTAGCACTCATCGCCCCGCTTGATTGGAGATGATACCATGTATCATTAAGGTTAAGCCAGCCTGTCGCCATTGCCCCACTTGGTTTTAAGTAATACCATGAGCCACCACGGTTAAGCCAGCCTGTCACCATTGCCCCGCTTGGGTTTAAGTAATACCATGAGCTACCAAGGTTAACCCAACCAGTAGCCATATAGCCAGTATCATTAAAGTAATACCACTGACCGCCGATTAGTTGCCATGAGCTTCTAGGATAGGTGTTGTTGTCATTTTGATACCACCAGCCTTTAGCGTCTTGTTGCCAAGTACCAGCTTCCACTAGCTTAGTTGCTGATAGTGATAGTGTTGCTATTAATAGTAGTAGTGATAATGTTTTACTAACTCTTTTCAAAAATATTTTGCCTTTCATGCGTATATCCTCATTCCTTCTTGAAGTCATGTTGCCTTTAAGTTCTCTTTGATTAGCGGTAAAGTATATAAATATATTGTAACAATAGGGAAAAGGACTTGCAAGGAAATATTCTACTAATCCAATATGTCGTTTCTGTCTCAGTATAATGAAGATATTGCCAAAACCACCCTTGCCCCCCTAACAGTACGGAGTTCCAACTTCTATCAAATGACCATCAAGGTCATAAAACCGAACCACCTTCTGACCCCAAGAATGTTCCATCAAGCGATTAAGATACTGGATTGGTTCTTCATAAGCATCTAACTTCTTAACAAAGCCTTCAATATCCTTTTCTTCAAAATAAAGCTCGGTCGCATTATTTCGCGGAAGGATATCTTGCTTTAAGAAACGCTGCCAAACAGCTGCGTCTTGAAGGACGAGCCCTTCTGTTAGAATCATATTGCCATCATGGTCAGCAAGTAACTCAAGCTCAAACAAATCATGATAAAAACGTCTAGATTTCTCAATATCCTTGACCACGATGAGCATATTTTTTAAACGCATTTGCCATACCCCGTCAAATCTTTTACCACTTCGCCAGCTATAATCAGTCCCACCGTTGATGGCACGAAGGCATTACTGCCGGGAATCTGACGACGATGGGTACACTTTCTAGCGGTCCCGGGCGGACACACACAATTCGTCTTACAGCTACTTAGCATGTCTTCTTTTAAGACAGCTGGATACTCTTTGGAATATACTGTTTTTAACTTTTTAATGCCCCGCTTGCGAAGCTCATGACGCATTACTTTTGCGAGCGGACAAACCGAAGTCTTGTAAATATTGGCAACTTCAAAAGCACTGGCATCAAGTTTATTGCCCGCACCCATCGAACTAATTATTGGAACACCACATTCATTGGCTCTAACTACTAGCTCAATCTTCCCCGAGACGGTATCTATCGCATCAACAATATAATCGTATTGCGAAAAATCAACCTGCGCTGACGTCTCAGGTAAATAAAACATCTTATATGTATTAACTATCACATCAGAATTAATATCATGGATTCGCTCTTTGGCAACATCTACCTTATATTGTCCCACACTCTTTCTAGTCGCATGAAGCTGGCGATTGATATTAGTTATACAAATCTTATCATCATCAAATAAATCCAATCTGCCAATCCCACTACGAGTCAGTGCTTCAACCGTATAGCCGCCAACCCCTCCAATGCCAAAAACTGCCACCCTAGCCTCAGATAGCTTCCTCATTCCTTCTTTTCCAAATATCAATTCGGTTCTTGAAAATTGATTAATCATCGTTATTTTGCGCCTCTCTTAATTACTTATTTTTATTTATTAGGAAATTGCTTCCTAATAAATAAAATGCTCCGCAGGAACGCACCTCGGCGAATATGAAATATGTCGCAAATTGCGACCGCCTCGGGCGGAGAATTTCGCAAGCGAAATTCTTTCTTGCAGTGTGATTTTATCATTTTTGTGATTAAAACTCAAGAAATAACCGAACTTCTATGGTATACTCAAGCATATATTGGTTCGATGTCGTGCAGCGGAGTGCACAGCACGGTGTGAACAGTAACCATATATCAACTACAATTCACCTAACAGGAGGTATTAACTGATGATAAACACTTTGTATATCTCAGACCTAGATGGCACTTTGCTAAATGAAAATGCTCAGGTCTCAGTCTCGTCTAAGCAGAAATTAAACGACCTTATCGCTGCTGGTGTGAACTTTACAGTTGCCACTGCTAGAACTGCTGCTACTGTAAAATATATTCTTGAGGGTGTTAATCTTCAGCTTCCAATTATCTTGATGAACGGTGTCCTAATCTATGATTTAGCATCTAATACTTATCTTAGAAAATGCACGATTCCCCATGAAATCATCGCCAAAATATTAGCGGTCTTAGAAAAGAACAATAGCACGGCGCTGATGTATAAAATTCAAGATAACCAGCAGATGACATACTTTGAATCGAGCAAAAATGAACATCTAACCGCTTTTATTGAAGAGCGCAAGCGTCTTTACCAGAAGCCTTTTCGCGAGGCTGTCTTTAAGAATATGCTGCTTGAAGATACTATATATTTTACTTTACTTGATACTAAGGAACATTTGTTGCCTATCTATGAAGCACTTAAGGATAGCGCTGAATTGCGTATGGAGATGTATTTAGATATCTACAGTGATACGCTTTGGTATTTAGAGATTTTTAGTGCTAAGGCTTCTAAGAAAAGCGCCACCTTACACTTAAAAGAATTATTAGATGTTAAGACCATGATTGGCTTTGGCGATAATCTCAATGACATCCCCCTATTTGAAGCTTGTGATAAGGCTTATGCGGTTGCCAATGCCAAAGATGAACTAAAAAGTATTGCTACTGATATTATTGATAAAAATAGCGAAGATGG
>JGI994J12354_10000231_pt1 | contig 54886 bp, 60 predicted proteins | sample IntmicLarv3ML3BL_FD_12354 | JGI IMG/M metagenome (IMG submission 12354) | reverse complement strand
GAAAAGTCATTGGCTGCAACGGCTCGCATGATTGAGCGTAACGGTGGTACCGTGTTCGGTACTCTGCAAGATGTCGCAAGTTTTCTGAATTCGGTTTATAACTGAAACCGATAAAAAGCAAATGATATTTCTCTCGTTGAAGATATTATTTCTTTTCCTCATCATTCATTTGATGGGGTTTCTTTATTTATAAATTCATTGTGCCTTAGCTTTTTTATATGCCACTCACAAATATCAATAAGTAAAGCATCATCTTCAAATCCCAGATAATTCATTAACTTTTTAAATCCTAGATCAGTTTGTGCTAACTTTATATCTTTACCAATGCTGTTGTAAATTTTCTTATTCATTTCCCAACATGATATAGAGAAAGGCATTTCATTTGAAGGTTTAATATTTGCTCGAGTTTTTAAACATACATACGGCAACATATATGGCGCTCTTGCAACATCTCCATTTGGTAGCCTAACAACTAAACCTCCATTAACTGAGCCTATTATAAAATCTCTAAGGTCAACAACATCAAATATTTTCCCTTTTAATATGCTAGATAAGAGATATGTTTCCTTTATTTGAATTTCAGATGGAAAATAACTCATTATTCCTCTTAGTGTTCTTCCACTAACACTATCATCATCAACTAATACATATTCTCCAGCTTCTATGCTCTTTATTTGATTTTGTATAGTACCATGTCCTGGTCTTCCAATTAAAGATATATAGTTACCTTGTATATCGCTAATATCAAATAATCTGCTAACTTCTAAATTATAAGTTCCTTGATAATAACTGTCAATACTAATTGTTTTTTTATTGTTTAGTATGTTGTAAGACTTTTCTAATTGCTTAATCATATTTATAATTTTAACAGATATTCCATTCTCGAACTCTTTACCTAATAATACTGCAAATTCATTAAGAAACTCATTCTGAGCATCTTTTATCATATCTTCTGTTGCATTAACCTTGTAATTTAATAAAGGAATAATTGACTCGTTCCTAATAACATATATATTATCACAATTTTCATTGTTTGAGCTGTTATATTCGTATTCTTGTTGCTTTCTTATTTCTCTTGAAGAACACTTAGATTCTATTGATTTATTTTCAACAAAGAAGGTATTATTTCTTTTGAATTGTTTTTCTTTGTCTAAGAAATCTGCATTAAAACTTTCTCTTTCAATACATATTGCTATACCCTTATCTTCAAAACAATACATGAAATCAACATTATCACTACCAAAAACATAAGCTACTTGAATATTATTATTTACATGTTTTCTTAAATATAGTTCAAGCCTCTTTACAATATCAGTAAAATTAATATATGTCTTTACATACATTGACTCCCATGGATCAACCATTAACCAATCGCTATTATTAATAATATCTCGGCACAAGGAAATTCTTTTGCTTGCATTTATATTGCAATTGGACTTAGTTAATACATAAGAATCATGTGATGGAGATATATACCCACCAACTACATTATATCCATTTTGCTCTAACTCATTTTTTGCAATTTCCATCATTTTTAAATGCCCATCATGTAATGGGCTAAAGCCACCAGTAGTAATCAGAACTACTGGATTTGATGTTTCACTATCAATATTGTCTAAAATCTTATTAACTGGCGTAGTAAGTAGATTCAGATTATAATAATCTAAATCCTCAATTTCTAAGTTGTCTAAAATAAACCCTGCTTTCACTACAACATCTATATCTCTGTACTTTCTATATACATCAGAATAATACTCATCTCTTAAAATCTTCCATGCTAATTTTGCCTCTGGAGTCTTATTTTCTAATTGCATATATGCAGAATCTACTTCTTTATAGTCAAAATGTTCATTTAGATTTAGCACATTCCAAAGACTTTCATTTTTATCCATTCAATAAACTACCTTCCCAAAAATATAATTTATTCGCTCAATATCTTTTTAGTTTTTTCGTAATAATTCTCCCATCCACCCTCTATTGAACTATCATACAAGTCCAAATGTATTGCAGGAGATCCAGACAAATATTTATGCAAATTATATCTATGTAAATTTTCTAAGTTATTTGCAAAAAAATCAAATTGTTTTTTAGCTTCTTCACTTATATTAGATAATAGGTTTATTTTATCTGTATCTTTTAATTTCAAATAATATAAGTATAGTTCAACAAAATTATATGGCGCTCCAAATACCATTTCATCAGTTCTTCCATCATACATATCTCCGCTAGGTATTGCTTTTATTATGCTTTCAGGAATATCCAACTTTACGACAATCTGATAAACTTCTGACTTGTGTATGTCAGATATTACTTGAACATCAACCATTCCATCTGAAGCCTTACCAACATATCCCAAATATGCACCTTCATCATTATTTATTGTGCCACAAACAATAGCACCATAACCACTTTGATTTAATAAGCTAGTTGTATAATAAATCATAGGTGTTCTACTATATGCACATAGTTGTCCAATCGCCCAATCTTGTCCAGTTATTTCTAATACACTTTCTAAGCTATTCCTCATTTCATTATTAACTGCTGTAAGATCAACTACAAATGGTTTAATATTCAGTCTATCACATAATTCTTTACCCCTATCAGTAGCTTCATATTGATTAGATGCACCTGAAGACTTTAATACTGGTAACAACAATGGGATTATTTTCTTTATTGGAGAATTCTCTTGCATAGATGCTCTTTTCACTATTCCAAGTACAACTGCTGAATCTATACCACCACTTGTTGGCACAACACATGCTTTCAATCCATATTTATTCATATACATGTTAAGTATTTTTGCTTTTTCATCTATATACTCATCTGGATTAAAGTTTCTTTCTTTCCTTATATCGTACAATATATTTAATAATTCTTCACTTATCGGCTCATCACTTTTTTCATTACACACTTTCATAAAAGTATACCTCCTTCCATTTCCCACTCATATCTTATATGTCCATCTTGAAAGAATATCAAGTTTCTTAAATTCTCTGGATCTGTATTTCTTGTATACTTTGTTAGAGGCATTGACAATAAAACATTTTGTCCATCAACATCATATACAGTTCCAATACGCTCTATTTCTAACAGTTTTGTTCCATTTTCTTCTAAGTAACCTTTAATATCTTCCTTGTTTTCATCTGTTAATTTATTTTCTTCTATCCACAATTTTGTAGTTTCTCTCCTATACTCATCATTTACAGGTCTTAGTGTTACTTGTTCAACCTTATTTTGTCTTGCAAAGCCAATAAATTCCTTAACTTTATCTCTATTGTCCATCATATCTTTACAACAAATGCAAGTAAGTCTAATTGAAAACTTTAATTCATGTAAATAATCAATTAAATTAGGCAAATCAATATAATCATTACCATTACACATATAATTTTTCTTATTAATTTCAGACTTATTACTAACTACTGATATGGCAATTGTAGTTAATCCATCATCATACCAATTTTTCAAATATTGCTCATATTTCTCTTTATTCTGTGCAATTAGTATTCCATTAGTTTGTAATTCAATAAATGGAAACTTAAATTCTTTCAAATTCCTTAAATATTCGGATATTTGATTTGGAAATAGTAAAGGCTCTCCTCTACTTGTTAACATCACAGTATCTACATTGCTTCTATTTGCTAAGTTAGCAGCAATCTTTAAATTTCTCCAATTTATTTCTATATCATCTAAATTCTCTTTTGTTGCTTTCTCTCCAGAAACACAAAATTGGCAATCTGCTATGCAAGCCTCAGAGCCAACAATTACACTAAACATTTTAAATTTCATAATTTATTTTTTCCTCCGTTCTCATATAAACTTGTAAACTTTGTTTAAATCTCCACCTGCTGGCATAAAAAATTCTTCAAAGTATGAGCCAACACTTTTCGCATATATTTTAGAGCCAACTACAAGTTCATTTTTATACTTATCATCAATATACATTGTTCCTAATATGTCTTTGCTATCTAATGCTCCACCACATAAAACAAATTCAAAATCTGTGTCTTTTATTTTTTCATAAGTAATTCTTATATTTCCATCTTCTCTGCTTTTCAAATATAATTCAAATTGTTCATCATAAAGCACTGTATCAAAGAAACCACTAAATATGCCATTTTTGATAACTACTACTGCCTTATTTTTTATTGCCTTTGTTTTTATTATCCTAGTTTCCATATCAATAGCTTCTCCAATTAGATGTTTACCAGGCTCTAATATTACTTCTTTAAGTTTCATTTTCTTTTTCACATCTTTTATACTATCTCCATTTACCTCATAATACTGTTTTAATCCAGCAATATTAATAAAACTTACATCTAGTCCTTTAAAATTATTATCTATGTATTCAAGCATCTTTTCTAATGATTTATTTTCAAGTTTTATCTCTTTTTGAATATAAAAACTGATACCATAATTAGCACATTTACCCTTTAAATAGCTTATCATTTCTTTGCATTCATCTGTATTACATCCTAAATGTATAAACTTATCATTGAAAACTTCTGTACTGGATAAACGAAATACAATCTTTGTTTCATTCAAATCTGCATACTCTGCAAAATCTTTTAATGAATCTAAATTATCAAAAGTAAAATATCTTACTCCCTCTTTATACAGATACTTTACAGATTCTTTTTCAGCTAATACATTAATTAAGCACATTTTATTTGGATTAACACCTATTTCTTTTAAAGCTTCATAATGACTTATATAACTAATTAAAAAACCATTATTTATTTCATTAATTAATGGCTTTAGTATCTTTAAAATAATTTCATTCGAATTAGCTTTGAGTGGGTAATACACGTTACCGAACTTATTAAATTCCCTAAAATTATGTATTATTTTGTTTCTATCAACGTAAAAGTACACATTATTTTCTTCTAATTTTTTCATAATCCTTTTACTTCTCCATAACTTTGTTCAAAATACAACAGTATTTAGATTATACTATACATAAAAACAAAAGTCCACTTAAAATTTATAGATTTCTTTCTTAAATTAAACTAGAAAATTAAACCTTAATTAATCTCATATAATCTAATTTATTTACCATATAAGGCTTTTGTCCTCATACTATTATGATTTCTTTTTCATGAGGTAATCTTAACAGTTCATCTGGATTCATTAGATTTCTTCTGTTACTTGAATAATTTAATCTTTCTAATGATTCATCCCATAATCTCAGTGTTTTGTTTTGGCCTAAAGTTTCTATTGTCGCTGTTCCAAGCAAATTTGAAACATATTCTGCTGTTAACATATCATTACAACCTAAAAATAAATGTGTATCACAATTGCCTAATATTTCCTGCCATGCTTCATTTGGATATCTATTTTTTAGTTGTGCTATATTTTGAAATATAATTGCACTATGTACTCCTCTGCTTCTCATTGTTGATATTTTCTTTTTAAAGTCTGGTATTTGCCCAATATTTGAAAATTCATCTAAAATAAAGAATACTTCCGAGTTACATCTTCCTGTAGTATTGTTGTCTGCATAGTCTATTAATTTTATAAATAAAAATGAGAAAAATAGTCCTATCAGAAAATCGAATGTTGTGTTCATATCTGATGTAATGCAGAAATATGCACATTTTGATTTTGCTGGTTTTGTTAAGTCTATATCAATTATATTAGTTAGATGTTGCACTTCTTTGTTTTGAAATATTTGTAGCCTTGTGCCTAACCCCATAATAATTCCTGATTTTACTGTATCGCTTGATTGGGAATAAATGTTGTAAGACATTTTAGCAGCACTGTTATTATTTAATACTGAAAATAACTGGTCTAACCCATATACATCTTTATTTGATATTAGACTGTAGAGTTTTGATAAGTTTCTTTCTTGTTCATCACATTTTTCTATAACATATAATGCTAATGCTTTTAGCAGGTTTTTTTCTCCATTTTCCCAGAACGCATCTTTTTTGATGTTATTATCACTTGTATTATTTATAATTATATCTGTAAATATTTGTGCATCTAGCTCATTTTCTATTTCTGCCAATGGATTCCACTTATTGCTTCTTTCTATATTTACTGGGTTAAATATTTTTACATCATAGCCTTTGCGTTCTAAATATGTACTCATTTCTCTATAAATTTCAGATTTAGGATCTGTAATAATTAAACTTTTACCTTCATTTGCTAATTGCAGTATATTGGGTTTTACAAAACCTCTTGTCTTCATACTTCCACTTGCTCCTATTACTGCAATGTTTTTATTAAGAAAAGTATCATGTGGTAATGTAATTATTTTTTTATTGGTTTCTCCTAATATAACACCTTCATTTACGCCAACACCTAGTACATTCTTCGCTTCTTTATCTGTTAGCCAATTTGCTGTTCCAAACGAACCATCTTTTGCTTTTATTTTTACACCTTTTATTTCTTTTGCTTTTCTCCCATATCTAACATGAAATGCAAATATCAAAAATGCTATTACACCAACACCAGCAAGAGCAATTCCTCTAATTGTTCCATCACTTAAGTCAATATTTATCCCTAGTGATTGCTCTGCATATTCTCTCCAATTTTTTATCCATTGTACCATCTTTGAATAGAATAATAGAAATAATACTATCCCTATTCTAATTAAAATTTTTATTATCTTTTTTATTTTGTCCATTATTTGGGTCCTCCTTTATATTAAAATTTTTTATCTCACACATAGGTAAGAGTTTCTCATACCTAGCTTTATCTTTTGTAAAACAGAAAACTATTATATTTCTGTTTGAATGTTCATTTACCTTAAAATATTGCAATATCTCTTGTACTTTTCTAATGTCCTGTAATACCAATGCTGATATATAACTGTTATTTTCTTCAATAAAATAATCTGCTCCTTGCCATAGGCTTGGTTGCAGATTAGCATTTGTTATATTGCTTAAGATTTCTTTTGTTTTATTATTATAATCTTTAAAAATACTGACATTATCTTTTGTAAATTGTAATAATAGTAGCTCTTTAAACCCATATGACTGTAGCCCATATCTTATAGCTGTTTCTTCTGAATCGTAAAATATTAATATACTGTTTTCCTGATCTTCTTTTTGAATATCTTTTTGTATTGTTTTTAGTAGTTTTCTATTCATATTATCTGGTAAATAATAAATTATATAAATTTTATTTGTTTCTTTATCTATAAGTTGTCCCATATACTTTCTGCCAATTTTAGTGTAAATTTCATTTTTTAGTTTAAAGCTTGGTATGAATTCATATTTTGAATTATAGAATGCTCCTGCTATATTGGTTATTCTTTCTATTCTGTTTATGTTTTTATCATCTCTACACCATTCTCTAATTGGAATATTATTTTCCTTTAAATATACTCTTCCAACTTTCCCTAAATATATCTTCTTTTTAGACCTAGTTATATATTTGTATTTGCTTAATTTTTCTATTCTTCTTAAATAATATATGTTCGTTTGATATATGCTCTTTACATACTCCAGCTTAATACATCTATATAACGCCAAAAAATGCAACAATTCTATATCTCGCTTTTGTAATATTAATTGCTTTTTCATCATAATTAACTTTTCCTCCTTGTTTAATTTCGTTGCATATCAAGCTAACAGGAACAGCAAAATTTGCTGTCCCTATTAGCTCTCGTAAGTGCTAGATATGTATATCTATCACTTCCCGAATACAACGTTTTGAAATTTGGCAGGCATAAAACCTGCCCATATAGTGGTTTTTTAAATTTTCAAGTATATGTGTTTTTATTTTTGTATTTTTAGGGTAAATTGCACATATACTTGAACAACTATTTTACGAAATATCAAATGTAATTTGCAAAAATTCCCTTATCATTTTTTCATCTATTACATACACTTCTGTGCAATTTTCTTCTGAATAAAATCCTTCTGCTATATACATCATTTTTTCTATGTTATCATCTTTTATAACTCCTGCATCTATTAAACCATCACTTATTGGTTTAACTGCTTTATTGTCAATGTCATAGAATTTATGACTTGCCTTAACTCTAACATAAATACATACTTTATTTGTGAAAATATTTTTGTATTGCCTACATACTCTGGCTAAATTTGATTTAAGCCTGTCATTAGTCCAGCAGTCTAGCCCTTTTATAAATGGCACTACTTCTGGAATGTATATGTATAAGTAGTTATTAATCTGTTTTGCATAATACTCATCATTTATAGTTGTTAATTTCTCTGTATCTGCACAACAATTCATTTCTTTTACAATCTTCATTTCAGATAAATATTTGTATCTAAATTTTTCAATTGCCTTTGCTACATCTTGATAATATTCATCTGACACATCTTCGCCATTACCTATAACTCTAATTAAGTCATTCGCATATGGTACTATATCTTTTAAATTTTCTTTAATTACCTGCATGTTCCTCACCCGCCTTTCTTTTTTGATTTTTTTGTATAAAAATAGAAGCTACAATTTTTATTATTGTAACTTCTAAAATAAATATCTCTATTTTACTTAAACTATATCAATGATTCTTCCTATAGCTTTCATAACATCTATATAATCTACATCTTTTACAAATTTATTCTTATTTTTGTACTTTAACCAAGCTTGCTGCATAATAGCATCTGTTTTAATTAACTCATAATCTTTTTTTAACGAATCACTATCAAGCTTTGTTTCTCTTTTGTTAAAAGTATTTCTAATTGCTTCTTTTAATGCGTTTTGATCTATTGTATTCAGATAATCATTAACCAGCATATACAGGTCATAATAGTCTTTCATTCTTGTATTAGCAATATTTCTACTTATAAAGGTCTCTAATTTTTCTGCTATTATAGTTTCTATTGTATAGGCACATATAGGTATTATTTTTTCTTCAAAAATACATTTATAATTAAATTCTATTTCTTTAGGAGTTATTATATCTCCAGTAGATACTTCTATAAACATGTTTATTTTTGTATTCTCTAATGTACCTAATATATTTATTTGAAATCCACCATATTCATCTTCTTCTCTAATATCCTTAATTCCTACTATCTCATATGTAATATTATCTTCTATATCAATACTTAGTATTTCTTCAAACATTTTTAATATGTTTTCTTTGTTTAAAGGTATACTTTTTAGACTTGCATCCATATCTTTAGTAGTTCTTAAATCTTCTCCAACAATAGATGCCAATAGCAGTCCACCTTTTAATATTATATTGTGTTTATATTCGCTTTTAGATAATCTTTCTAAAATGTGTTCAAAAAAGAACATTTGATATAATTGTATAGACATATTATTATCGCCTTTTGATTTTTTACTTACCATACTTTTTAATTTTGCACTATTCATTAAATTAATACCTCCAAATAATCTCTTATTTTTTTCTCTATTTTAAATTTCCTTGCATATTCTATTAATTTTGCCATATCTCTTTGTTTGCTCTTAGCATATTGCTTTAATGCTTTTGTAAATATCTCTCCATCCATTTTGCTTTTATCTCTTACAATATCACAAATTGTTCTTTCTAAATCATATGTTTTTATAGGCATTCCAAAAGGAGACCCCATCTCTATTAATCCTAAATCTAATAATGGTTTCTTTATATAGTATAAAGTAATGTCTTTTTCGCTTTGCAATATTCCACCATAGCCAGATTGTACTGTAATATCAAAATGTATTGGAGTTCTATCTGAATAATTATGAAAATATAATGCAGTAGCATGTGAATACCTAGCATATTCGCTTTTAGATAAATGCTCATAAAATACATCTGCTACATCATCATATTTCCTATATGTTCCTCTTGATATTCTAATAAGTTGCTTTTCTTTTACCATTTGAGACAAAAAGAATGTTGCAATATTATTATTTACTACCATTTTTGTAGTAATATAGCCATTGTTTTTTTCTAATATTTCTAAAATTTTTTCTCTATTTTCCATTCTTTGCATTTCCTTTCACAATTAGATTTTATCACATTTAATTGTGAAAGCAAACATTTTTTTTGAAAATTTTATAATTTTTTATAAATTTATTCCAGTATTTGCGACAATTTCATTCCAATATTTGCAAATATGAATTTTCTTTTTAAATTAAAGTATAACCTCGTTTTTAACATTTATAAATTTTTTCTAAACCCTCATAAAGTGCTATACCATTCTTGTCTCTGCATAGAAACCAAGTATGTACCAAAAATCGCTGAAAGTATTAATAAATCGACCTTTGTAATTTAGTAAGAGATAATTACACAAGATTTTTGGGATCAGCCAAAAGTCTTACAGAAAAGCTACATTCGTTAGAGCGAGTAGCTTTTCTTTTTTTGCAAACTAAAAGAAGCTACAATTTTTATTATTGTAACTTCTAAAACAAATATATTATTTTTATTTTACTTCAAATTCTCTTAATTATAAATTTTCCATTACTAAGAAATCTTTTAATTTTATATGTTTAATTGTGCTTGTTGAATAATCAATATCATCATTTGTTATAATTATTTTTTGTATTAAACTATCTGTATTTATAAATGCATTAAATTCACGATTATATGTTTTTTCTTCAGTTAAACTATATGCAACCTGTATAAAATATTTTTTATTTTCTTTCTGTGCTAAAAAATCTATCTCTTTACCATTATTATCATATACTGTTAAATTATATCCCATATAAATAAGTTCATTATAAACTATATTTTCTAGATTATGTGTTAAATCATAACGATTATCCATACACCTAATAGAGTTAAATGCCACATCTTCATTATATATCTTTAAATAATATGCTAATTCATTTTTTGTTTTTGTTGAATATTTATTTATACTTGCAATTACATATGCTTCTTCTAAATAAGATATATATTTTATAACTGTATTTAATGAACATTTCTCATTATTGTTATTTAAATAGTCATAAATTGACCTTGCTGAAACAATTCGTGCATTAGATTTTAGAATAAAATTTACAACACTTCTAAATAGTTTTTCTTTTCTTATTTTATACCTATTAATTAAATCATTTATAACAATTGTTCTATCCAAATCATTTAAATATATATTTTTTTCTTCTTCTGTGTTAAATTCAAATCTTTTTGGAAATCCTCCCCATATTAAATAATCTGTAATAGAAATCTCTTTGCCCAATTCTTTTGTATATTCTAAAATTTCTTTATATATAAAAGGTCTTATCTTAAAAGAAACATATCTTCCACTTAATTCTTTTGTAAACTCTTTAGATAATAATTTTGAATTTGAGCCTGTTATGAATACAGAATTATCATATAATCTCAATGTTTTACAAGCATCTTGCCAATTATCTATTAACTGAATTTCATCCAAAAATATATAATTTTTGCCTTCTTTTCTGTTTTCTTCAATATATTCAACAAGTTTTTCGCTAGTATTAATATTAGCCAATATTCTGCTATCTTCAAAATTTAAATATATTATATTAGATGATTTCTGAGCTATTTCATTTCTTATTTGTTCTAATATAATCGACTTTCCGACAACGTCTTATTCCCACTATAATTTTTATCAAATCTGAATCATAAAAACCACGAATATTTTTAATATAATGTTCCCTATAAATCATAATTGTTTCACCTCAAGATAATTATACTGAACATTTTTTAATTTGTCAAGCAAATTGTTCAGTACTAATGAACAATTTTATATTTGTTTGCAAAATTGTTCACTAGATTTTTTCTTTTTTTATTGTTAGTATAACTTTGTTTCAACTTTTAAATTTTAAAAATGAATTCTTCTAACTTGCTATTACGGCTAGACCTACATTGCCTAGCCCTTAGTAAAAAGCTTTGAGTATCTTTCAACGCCATTCTACGCTTATAAGCCTCTTTGCATAGTATACAGGTATGAAAGAGTCTCCTAAAATTAGGAAACTCTTTCATAGTTCAGTCTTCGGTACCTTGTACTTCAATTTTGCTTAGTTTTTCAAGCACTTCATCCTTACTGTAGAAGAACTGTTTGTCTTCCTCCTTGAGCGAGCACGAAAACAGGTAATATGGTATAATAAACAAGTTGCTGTTTTCTTCGCCAATACCTACAAGTGTTTCCTCAGAAATGTTAGTATTAAGTCCAAATATAAGTCTGACTCTCTTTCCCTTAAAGCACTGCGGATTGGCTGTTCCAAGCATTTTACCCATATTGCACAACTGCTGATATTCCTCTTTTTCGTCTGTTACTCCCCATGTAAGAACATATTCTTTTTCTTCGCCATTTCTGGTGAAAGAGAAGGTAACACCATAATCCATTGAGAGCGCCTCATCTTGTTTGAACCAACCATCAGTGAAAAACCATGTTTTGGTGATAGTGCCACTTACTTCAAAGTACCGTTCCTCTTGATTTGTCATTACTTTTTCCTCCTCATTATAGGTGTTGTTACTTGGTCCTTGTGATAAACCAGTCATTGACTGACTGGAAAGCCATATGAAAAAAATATATAAGCATAAAGCCATACATATATTATATCATACTTTACATAAAAAACAAGTTTATTTAAACATTAATATATTTTAAAACTTCTTCCCTATCTTTATTTGCAATTAACTCTTCATCAAAATTTATTTCTTCTAAATATTTGATTAAATCACTATATTCTCCAACAAGAGTAGCAAAATGCGCATCAGAATTTACCATTACCTTTGCTTTATACTTTTGGCAAAGCAATATTAAAACTTTACACTTTTCTCTAAATTTATCATTTGCATAGCTAGTAGCATTTATTTCAATTATTTTATTATTCTTAATGGCTATTTTTAATATTTCTTCAGCACTTTCTTCAAAAAATGGATTTCTATCTATATGACCCCATAAATTAATTTTAGTATTGTGAACTAAATTAGCATATACTTGAATAGCCTCATCAATTGATTTTATTTCAAAATTGGAATGATATGAAGCAATAATAAAGTCAACATCCATTTTGTCTGTTACATCAATTTCTCCCAGGCTATTTACAATATTAGCCTCAATTCCTTTAATAACTGTAACTCCATTTATTATATTAGGTAATATTTTCTGATTTCCAAAATGCCATTCATGTGGACTATCTGGCGTTGTCACACTATGGTCTGTCATTGCAATTAATTCAATTCCTTTTTGACTAGCAGCTGAAATATTTTCAAGTAAAGTACTATATGCATGGGTACTTGCAATTGTATGAGTGTGCAAATCTGTTAAAATTTTCATAAAAGCCTCCTTTTGCTCAGCATATTATATCATAAAATAATATTTAACTATACCTTTGATAGTAACTTTGTGTATCTGACAATACATATAGAAATAACTACAAGCAATATCTTAAAAGGTATTATAGTATTAAAAAAGCTGGTAACAAATAAAACGAAATACCCTAACACTCTTGAAATCGCTAAATATACGTCACTCATTGCTTGATGTTCAACTGTAAATTCTTTTAATTTATCTGTATTTATACAATTGTATCTTTTAATATTAGAGTAATTGTATAATATAACCATAAAAATACTGTTGATAAAATTGTAAGCTACAACAGTTATTTTACTAATATCACATACAAGTAATGCAACACTAATAACAGAAACTAAAGCACATATATATAGCAATTTTTTAGGCTCTTTTTCTTTATAAAATTTTTGAAACACATATACTGTTATCATAGAGCATATAGAAAAAATAGTAGTAAGTATTCCTAAATTCATGGAACTTTTAAATGTCATAATAATAACTATAACAATCAAAGTTTCAAGCAAGTTTTTTACTATCCCTTCATAAAATATAATCTTATAATAATGTTTTACTTTTGCCCCACTATCTCTTACATACTTCATATATTTTATTAAATTGAAATTATTATCTTTGTCACTCTTATCTGTAATAAATAAAGAAAGTGTAAATTGTGTTAATGAAAGTATTAGTACATATAATGCTATGTTTGAAAATGATGTCAATTCTATTGATGTCCCAAAAACAATTGGAAATATAATTTTAGCCATCTTCCCTATAATTGCTACTGCAGAAACATATTTTGTAGTCTTTGCACCTTCAGTTTCTTGGTTTATAAGAGTATGTCCTCCTGACCAATATGTCCCCTGTATAAAACCATAAAATGCTCCAAGCAATATGTAATATTGTAAAATATTTTCTTTCAATAATGCAATTATTAATATGTATGCACAATGCAATACAATTCCAAGCCTATATACAATTAATTTATTTTTTGTCTTTACAATATCTCCCAATAACCAAAATGTTAATCCTACTACAACATAAACAAAAATATAATATATTGATATAATTTTATAATCATAGTTTGTTAAGGTGTAAAAATACGCTATAAAAAAAGTATTTAAGAACAAAAACAAAATATTATTTATAATGTTTGTACCAACTAAAAGTTTTAAATTTCTACTTAATTTTTCTTTATCTTTTGTCACAACTTGTCTCCCCATTTTAATTTTTCTCAATATATCATATATTTATAATTTTATCAATAAAAGTTTGAGGTCACAAATTGCAACCTCAAACTTTTTTATTTAATTGTTCTTAACTTTGATACTTAGGTATAAACAATTGTTGTCCTGGTAGAATTAAGTTTTGATTTTCAATTCCATTTAATCTAACAATATCTTCTATTATGCTTCCAAATTCTTTTGCTATCTTCCACAATGTATCTCCCTTTTTCACAAAATATATTACCATATTATATAAATCATCCTGCCTTTTTTCTTCTTTTTCTATTTCTTCTATTACATTTATATATGCATTTCTTGACCAATCTATATCTAGTTCCATATCTACTCTCATTTCTACATCCCCATCACTTAAAATAATAAAATCTTGATTTTCAACCTCTATACCCACTTCAACATTTGAGTTTGGATTTAAATCTGCTATAGATACTTCATGTGTAAATGGCATTTTAACCATTCTTCCTTCTACATTATTTAAAAGTCCAAAAATAATATTTACATCTACTTCACCTTCAAATATTATTTTATCATTTAAAATATTTTGACTTATTATATTTGGGGTTCCACTAATCTCATAAACAGTACCATTTGATATTTCTGGAATAGACATCTTATTTTTCACTGTACATTTTTCTTTATGATTACACTTTCTTGTTGCTGCTTGAATTCTTTTTTGATTAAATACCAATCTTTCACCTGGACAATATAAATCGTCTATTATATCTACATTTCTATTGTCATATGCCAAACAATAAAGTTCAATCTCTGCTTCAACATATATTGTGTGCTCTTCTAAATTCGGCTTTACAATTAAATTTTTTAATCTATATTTCATATCACATGTATTGTCATCATTTATATTAGGTATATCTATAAATCCCATAATTGGTATAGTTTGGTTAATTGTTTTTATTCTATCATCTTCTGTTAAATACATCACTCTAACTTCTGCATCAGCTTTGGCTAGTATCTTGTTATAACTTGTTTTAGTATCTTTATTCGTAATTCTTACATCTGTTTTCAAAATCTCTGCAACAGTGTCAATATCATCAACTGGCAATGCATCTTTTGCATATACTCTTTGTGAACCTTCTCCTATTAAAGAATTTATTTCAAGAGTATTTCTTAAAAATTGCATTTTAGGCATATCATTTATTTTATCTATAATTTCTATATTATCATTTGCTGATATCTTAGCTGATATTTCTAATGCTATTTTCACATTCATTTTTCTACCATGTACTGCTTTACATTCTATACTTTTTATTCTAACATCTTCATCTAGTCTCATACTTGGATTACATTTTTCAAATTCCATCATTTGTGAAAAGTCTAATGTTGTGTATAAACTTCTAACACCACTTTTCTCTGCATCTGCAAGATACAGCACATACACAGCTACAGTTCCATCTACCCTTACCTTTCCATCTAACACTTCTTTCTTTAAAAGAAAAACATTGCCACTTGTTGTTACAGAATTTAATATATCAGGCTTTATATCTGGGACTACTATATCCCCTTCTACCATTACAACTTCTGTTTTTTGTCCAATTATTTGATTTACACATAGCCTTTCTTTTGTGGTATCTACTACCATAATTATCCCTCCTTGTCTTTATCTAATTTATATTCTTTGCATAAAAAAAAATTCCTAATTTCTTAGGAATTTTTATAATATTCAATTAATATCCATATTTCTTAGGGCTAACATGTGGTAATGCCAATGGGTTATACACCTCTCCATCAAAAACTTCTACTTCAACTGTCTTAGTTAAAATATCTGTGTAACTATATGTTACATTTCTTTCGTTCTCTTCATACTTTACTACAAAAAGATTTGGATATGCTTTTTCAAGAGTTGCTTCCTTTTCAAATGTTTTGCTTCTACCCATAATTCCTTTTACAAGTATCTTTTGTCCTATAATATTGTCAATACCTTCCCTTAGTTCTGTAATTTCCTTTTTAGAAATCATTTCATCACCTGCTTATAAGTATTTTTTTTCATACTATCACATGATAAATAAAATGTCAAATTATGTTTTTTTACGTTTTCCTTTGCTCCCAATCCCGCCTACACCTAGTCTTCCCTCTCTTAAGACAGGTGCTATCTGGTTGATAGATACAAACCTATCATCATCAGTAATAGCAACCTTTTCAGCCACTACCAATGGGTCAATATAATCAATTAAAACTCTTCCTGGTGATGATGCAAAATTCGCTCCTGCTAACATAATCTCTTCAAAATAACTTTGACATGCACCTGCAAAAATTACTAAATCAGGTTGAACTTTTCTTGCAACTCTTGTACTGTTTACAAAGTATTTTGAATTCCTATAATTTTCCAAACTATCATTTTTACTGATTCGTTTTAGCATACCATCATGACCAGTAATTACAATTATATCTGGTTTATATTTGCTTAGTAATTGCATTATATATTTAGGTTGCTCTCTTTCAGAAATATTTTTAACAATTGCATTTAATCCCATTTCTTTATAATGATTATATGATTTAACTGCATAATTTTTATCACCATCTAAATGCAATATTTTACCATTTGTTATTATACTTCGGTTAAAGAACTTTTTTTTTAATATTTCTTTTCCTTTAGATTCAATAATTTTCATTTGATTTTTTATTTCTTCTTTTGTAACAATTACCAAATCTTTCAGATTTGCATCTGCTTCTATTCTTAATGTAAGCCCTTTAAGTATAACTATACTTTCATCTATAATTCTATCAACAACAAATAATATATCTTTTCCATGAGAGATTCTTGCAACTATCTCGCCTTTTTTTATTTTAGTCATAAAAAATCACCTCATAATATTATATGAAGTGATTTGTTTTATGTTAATTTTTGCTTTTTTAAAACTCACTTTCTGTTTTTGCTGAATTTTTAAATACTAAGTTTGCTCTTTTCACTATTATATTTTTCTCTCTTGCTATTGAATTATACAATAATGTTTTATCTATTGCTTTTTTTGTATAATTTCCATCTACCATACAATAATAACATGGAACATATTTATATCTATAAGTTTCATAATCTTCTCTTGGAGTTACTGTGCTTTCAAATTTACTTAAATCTGCTTTTGTATATATTCTTGTATTTTTTATTGTCATATATTTGCCATGCATGCTAAATGGTTCAGCATGTATACAATCTATTTTATGAAAAATATTATCTGTATCTACATAGCATATTTCTTCTTCCCTTGTAAAATATGGGTCACTATAGCTTGTTGCTAATGCATATCCATTATAATATTTTTCTTTTATACTCATTCCTTGCATAAATGCCACTATACTTGTACTTGATGTTATTCTTTCCCAATCTGTTTCTTTTAATATTGGCATTTTAAATTCATATACTGTTTGAGTTTGATTTGTTTGATTATAATTTCCTATTGCTCTATTTAAACTTACTTGTATTTGGTCTCTAATTGTTGTTATTCTTTCTTGGTCAAATACATATAAATCATTTAAAAAACTTCCTATATTTAAACTTTTTAGCCAATTTGTAAATGTATATCCACTAATATAATACTTCTTTGCTTCCGCATCTGTTATTGAAATATAAGTATTCGTTTCTTCATCTTTTACTTCTACTGTAATCCCTGACAGTTCATCATCAGGTACATTAAATCCATTTGAATATGAACCTGTTATTCTTACAAGACTTGTATCTAGTACATATCCTACATAAGTTTCATAGTCATAGTCCTTGTCATAATAATATGCAACTACAAAGTTATCTAATGTATAATTTAAAACCACTTTTTTTGTAGAAGATATTTCATATGTTTTCCCATAATAAATATATGGTTGTAATTTATGCTCTAATTTTGTACTTTCATCTTCTGTCCCTTCAGCTGTTGTCTTAAATTCAGGCGTATAAATATAGTAGCCATCATACATTGTTATAGCTACTGCTGGTAAATATGACCTAACCCAATCTTCACTTGCTCCACTTGTTTTTAAGTTTAATGCAAGACTTGTCATAAATATATTTATTGCTGCTTTTGCATCTCGTTTTAATGACTCTGGTATTCCTGAATATTTATTTTCTTCAGTATTTACTTCAAATGCTTTCATTGCATCAAATGTAGCACCCATCAATGCTTGATTATACATGCTTTCCATTCTCATGCTAGCTATTTTGTTTCTTATTACCAAAGACATTGTAAGGGCTATAGTCACTACTATTATAGAAAAAATTATAGCCAAATTTTGTATCTTCATATTACCTAACCATTCCAGAAGCTTGTGCAATTATTTTATAATTTGCTTCATTATTTCCAAAAATGAAACTTTGTAATGTTTCTGCCATGGTTTTATTTGTAATTAATACTGATACAGAAAAAAAGTCTCCTTGTTTTAAATTGTATTTGCCTTCATCATCTAATACTTCTTCTATCTGGTCTGTAAATTTAGAATAATAAACTCTTTCTCCTTGTTTATCTTTTGCCACATCTTGACTTTTCTTTCCAGGGTTTTCATCTGCAACTTTATGCTCTAATGCAATTACATACCTATTTCCTGTTGCATCTATTTCTTGCTGAAATTTTGCTAACCTATCTTCTGTTAATACTCTTTCATTATTTACATCTGCAACAAATCTTTCAGTTATTGCTTGAACTGAACCTTGAACTATGTCATCTTGTCTTTGTAGTACTTCCATTAGAGGAAATATAAACATTAATATTCCTGCTAATCCTATTGCTATTATTTTGCCTATAGAATCTCCCATATTATTTCCTCCTTCTTAATCAATAAGTGTATATATTATGTGTGTGTATGCTATATTTTGTACATGTTCTTCTTCTTCTATTCCCCAATAATCTGACTTTATATTTTCTTTTTGCCACATTGCTACATCTTCTTCATCTGTATATTCTTCTAAAAATTGTCTATCTGAATATTTCATTAGATAGTAATTTGAAAAATCTTTAGAAACTGTTATATATTCTACATTATCTCTGTCATATTCAGCAGCTATTTCTATAATATCGTCTTCTATATAGAAATAATTCCAATTCTCTTCTTCTCTTTCTTCTTCTGTACGTTTATATTTTATAACATTACTATAACCATTTTCATCTCTTGTTCTTATTCCACTAACGAAATTATCTATATAATTTTTTCTCTGATATTGATAAGAGAAAATCTCATTTTCATTGTAAAAGTCAAATCTTTTGTTATTATCAAGTATTATTGTAACTTTGTATAATTCTGTTGAGTAACTATAAAGAGTTGGTATTATATCATTTATGCCAACTACTCTTTGTAAAGTATAATCACTATCTAGCACATATTCTATGTAGCTTGAATCATCATTTATATATAATACAGAATCTGCTACTCTTTTTATTGCTCCAAATGATATAAAAGTAATAGTTAAGGCAAGCACAAAAACAAACATTGCAAATGCCATTTCCATTGCATCTAATGCATTTTCCATACTTGCCTCCTTTTTTTAATAATTAGTTACTAAATTCCTTCAACTTTTATTGATTTTACGATACCATTATAAGCTGTATCACTAGCATTTCCATATGTAAGAGTTACAGTATAAGATCTACTATTTGCAAAGTCAGTTCCATATTCTGCATTTGCATCTCCTGATCCCATAGTTACCCATTTATTATCACCTGTAATTTCTACTTTTCTATCTGGGTATGCTGCATTGCTTGCTATTACCTTATTAACTAATGACCTTACCTCTGTTCCTTTAACTCTTCCTTCAAATCCAGTAAATTGTCCATTAAACGCTTCTCTTTCTAAAACATCTAACTGTTCTACTGAACCTTGTGTTGTTGATGCTGCACGATTAAATACAAACATACCTATTCCTATAATTGCGATTGATAGCAGAATCGCACCTGCAATAATTAACGCTTTTGATGCATTTTCCATAATAAAATTCCTCCTTTGAAATCTTTAAAATATATATTATTAAAATTTTAATATCATAATTATTTCATATTATAACAAAATGTTTATTGTTTTGACAAGTCCTTTATTAGAATATTCTAATTCAACTTTATAAAGACTTGTATTTGAGATAGTTTCTTCTGGAACCTCAACATCATTCTTATAATACTTTACTTCCACCTGTCTATCATCTGAGTACTTTGCATTACTAGCTTGTACTTTTTGAAGTAGTCCTTTTACTTCAGAACCATATATTCTGCTACCTCTTTCATATGATGTAAATTGTTTGTTAAACAATTCTATTTCTTCTACAGTATATTGTTTAGCCTGTTCTTTCACAGTCCCACTTGCCCTTACAAATATAAATACTCCTAATGCTATTACCATTAATGTTACTAATATAACTCCACCTATTATTAAGGCTTTTGATGCATTTTCCATTTTTCCCCCTATTTATTCTCAAATGCCAAACTATTAACTTGTCCTGTTGTTTTATTATAACTTATTTCTGTACATTTAAATTCATAGCCTCCATAAAACCTTATGAATTGGTCTATTCCTGATGCATATATTTTTTCCATGTCTACACTTATGTCTGTTTCTAATTCTTCATCTATTATTCTAACTTTTATATCTATTTTATATTCATACTCTTCTTCATCTAAAGTATTGTTATATGTTTTTGCTCTGTTGATTGCAGAAATAACATCTGCACCATTTAAACTAGAAGAATTGTATGCTTCATATGGTCTGTTAAATAATTCAATAGAATTATTGGCTATTCTTTTATTTAGTATAACACCTACTATTATAAGTGATACTAGTAATGTAACTGCTATTATTGTTAAAAAAAACTTTGGCATATTTTTACCCTTCTATATGTTTTTACTAAAATACATTTCACTTATTCTACCATTGTTGTATTTAATATTTATACATTTAAAACTGTTTCCTGTATCATTTTCTAAGAATTCTATATTTTTCTCTACAGTATTCTCCTGTATTTCTAATCCTTGAAAAAATATCTTTACATACAATACATCATTTTCGTCATTTTCTGCATTTTTCTTATTATTATTTTTAGCTAAATTAGCTACAGAAACTATGTCACTTATCTTCAAATCTTTTCTATCATACATAACATATTCTGAATTAAATCTTTCTAATATTATTGCTTGTTCTCTAGCTTTTTGCATTGCACCAAAACCACTTAAACTTGTAAAATAATATACCATAAGTGATAATATTAATATTCCAAGCAATACTCCTGCTGCCATAATTAATGCTTTTGATGTACTATCCATAACCCTTCCTTCTAATCAATAAATCTCTATTGTTACTAAATTTACTCTTCCTGTATCATTATCATATCCTATTGTTGCTTTATGCATTTTTCTTGTTTTAAATGTTTTAAATTCTTTATATTCTAATTTAGCTTCCAACTCTTCTGGCTCTGTTTCTATTCTTATTTGTTCTGTTATCTTTTCTAGAATCTCTGATGCATCATATACACTATTCTTAGGAAATAACTTACTATATTCATTACCTTTACTTGTTAATATTATATCTATCTGCTCTTCTTCTAAACTATTTTTATTATCATTAGTAACTTTATTAACCAGTGTTATTACATCTGTACCATACAAGTTGCTTCTATTATATGCTTCATATTGTGCATTAAACTCTTTTAGTTTCTGTGCACTTGCTTCTGTTGATTCTGACCTAAAATACATTCCACCTTGACTAAACACATATGCAATTGTTGCTACAATCATTATTCCTATTAAAACTCCAGCAGCTATTATTAAAGCTTTTGATGCATTTTCCATTATAACTTACCTGCTTGTGACATTGCAGCAAATGAACTACTCATACTCAATAATCCTATTAATACTAGTGGTACAATTAAGTAACCTACAAATAAGATTATCATTGGTGCAAAACCTATTGCTTTACCTATCATGCCCTTTCTTGATATTAATCTATCATTTGACTCTTTTCTCTTTTCTTGATAATATGCTCTTTCTGTGTCTAGTTCATCAAATGCATCTTTTATTGGAATTTTTTCAACTGCTGATTGAAGTCCTTCAACAACACGTATAAAATCATGAAAAGATACTTCTTCTTTTAATGCCTCTAATGCTTCCCATGCACCTGCTTCATAATTATTAACACAAGTTGATATAGGCTCTTTAAATATATTTGCATATCTCTCTAACCATTCAAGTATCATTTCAACATTTACTCTTTCAATCTTCATAAGCATAAGAATAATTGTCTGAAACTGCATTACTTCGTTTTCCATTTCTAGTTGTCTCATTTTCTTCTGGAACATTAATAAAAATACTGGTGCATAATATCCTACTATAGCAAATAACATTGAAAGCAATAACTCAAACCATTGAAAATTTTCGCCATTTATTATTGTAAGTTTATTCATTATTCTTTCTGCATCTTTATCTAATATTTCATCTGTTGCATCTTTATAATATTTTGTATCTTTCTTTAAAGTAAGCCTTACCTCTCCTTGTGTTATACCTAATTTACCTTTTAGTTTTTTTAAAAAATAATTATCTTGCTCTGTAAGGTCCATTGCTTTTTTTGCATCTGATTTAGACATCTCACCAACAAGGTCATAATCAGATGTTGGATTTGTGTATATATAATTTATAGCTGCCTGGTGTAATTGAAAGAACATAAATATTGCTACAACAAAAGTTAATGCCGTTGCCACTATTCTATTTATATATAGCCATTCCATCTTGAGTTTTGAAGCAGAATCTTTTAATAATTGCCTAATTTTTAAATATTCCTTTGTTCCTTGTTTTGGTATAAACATATCAATAATCCCTTTAAAAAATGGATTTCTATATGTTTTTTCCTGCCATGGATTTTCATAATTATTACTAACTGGTATTGCACCATTATCTTTTATTTTTCTAATAAGAGTGTAGCACACAAATGTAATTATTATTAACAACATTTGTACTACAAGTCCTAATTTACCTTGATAAAACTGTTTTGTAAAAGAGAATTGTGATACTGCCCATGCCTTAACTGGTTCTATAAACAATATAGGCACTGCAGATATAATTGCTAAACTTTGAAATACATAATCTAATTTATCTCTTTTCAATATTTCTAATTGTAATTCTTGTGTAATATTATTTAGATTTTTTAAATAAAGTGATGCACCTGTTGTACCATCTTTTCTATCTCCAAATTCTTTTGTTAAATATGAAATTCCTGCAAATTCTTTTAAATAGCTATTTGGTGCTACATCATAATATTTTTCTAGTTCAGTTTCTGGGTCATCTGATATTAATATTTCATATATTTTTTCACCTTGTCTTGATACTTCTAAATCATCTTGTTGTGATACTTCATAAATAGCTTCTTCTATCATGTTAAACTCACGATAAGCATGTCTTATTTCAGAGAAAAAGCCTATCTGTTGATTTAAAAGTTTTGTGTCTATTTTATCAGCCATTCCTTCAATTATTGAGTCTATTATAAATAGTAGTAATATTAATAATATTCCTCTTAATAAAAAATTAGTTTTTGTAAGGGCAAATATAATAAATGAAACTGGTACCACAATTACAAGTGCTTTTGTAATTGCCATAGCTGATTGTCTTCTTGTCAAATATTCATCATCTATATTTACAATTGCCAGCCTTCTTCTTATTTTAAGCAAATACTTTCTAATGCCAGGAATTTTCACATAAAGAATATATAATCTTTGAAATATTACTTCACCAGAAAATTTCTTTTCTTTTGTCCCTTCTGTCAATTCTGCTATTAATTTTATTTCACTTTTTCTTGTAAATTTATTTACTATTAAGTAAGCTACTACTACCAAGAAAAATAGCAATCCTGAACCCATCATTATAAATATAATGAAATTATCACTCAAATTGTTCACCACCTTTATAGCTTTTGCAGATTAAAATCTTACATTCTCTCAGCTATTCTTTTTCTTGTTGCTTTCCCCCAATGTGTTTCAATAAAATTGTCAAACTCTTCTATATCTGAATCATCCATATTTATTCTCATTGCTAATAAATTCATATCTGATATTGGATTTGTTAAAACATATTCACCATCTACATATTCTATTATGTTCACATGTCTAAATGTTTGTCTATCTGTTATTTTACCAAAATATTGTGTTGCATTATCCATAAAAGAATTCATTTTGCCTTCCATTGTTGTTTCTTGTTTAAAGTCCATTGTATAATCATTCTTAGCTTCTGTTGGTATACATTCTGTTACTCTTTCTATATATCTTCTTCCTCTAAAATCTTTTACTAAGTGTATATTAAAATTTAATACAGAAACAACTTGTTCTTCTGCTGTTTTTTCATTTTTAAAAACTCCTGCTCTTAACATTGAGTTACGTAGTGCTGTTACTAAATCTGGAAATGTTTTAGCATGGTGGGTAAATAATGTAAATTTTGATGCAACTTGTGCAGATTGTATCATCCAGCTTGCAACAGGGTCTGTTGCAACCTCACCTATAATATTTACTGAACCATCTGTCTTTTTTTGTACATCCAAACATTGTTGTCCAGATACAGTTTCTGTTTCACGCATTGATAAAATATTTCTAGTCGGATAAATTTTTCTTAGATGTAACTCAAATGCTGTTTCTGTAATACGAAGGTTCATAGTTTCATATATAGCATCTATCATCGCCATCAACAATGTTGTTTTTCCGGCAACCTTGTTCTCCAGTAAGTGCTAGAATTCTTGCACCTTTTACTAAAAATCTTAAAACATCTATAGTAAAATCTTTTCCTGGTATTGTTATTATTTGCTCTAAACTTGCTCTTCTAACATCGAATTTTCTTACGAAAAATGCCCATGTTTCACTCATGCTTGGACGCACAACAACTACACGAGAACCATCTTTCATTTCATTAATCTTATATCCATTTGTATCTGATAGTTGTCCTGGGTTATTGTATTTATAAATATTTTGACATACTCTTTTTAGCTCTGATTCGTTTCCAAAAGATATAAATGCAAGTCTTATTGATTTACCTTGAAACATTACCCATACACTGTCACATGCTCTTGGAACTTTATTTTCAACTATTTGTGTTAAATAATCCCCATCTGTTTGTGCAACTTGACTTAAGAATGATTCTGGCAGTCCTGAAACACCACCTGAAACACCATCTACATTCATATCTCTTATATCATCTATTACACTATAACCTTTATAATACTGATAAATTCTTTGCACTACTATTTTTAATTTATCTTTAAATTCTAACTCAATTGTTTCTTGGTCATATATTTCTTCTATCTCTTCTTTTGTTATTACATAACTTGGCTTTGTTTCTCCATTTATATATTTTAATTCTGCCAAATTATATTTTTTAATCAATTGCGCTAATGCTTCATAATGATACTCTTGTTTATATATGTAAAGTAGTATTTCAAATTTATCTTGAACTGTTAATTGAGTTGGGTTATCAAATTTTATTGCTAATCCCACAGTTTCTTCTTCTACTCCATATTCTTTATTTAGTATGTCATAAATTAATTCTTGAACATATTTCTTGTCATTAACATCTCCATATGTACAACCTTTTAAAGCTTTTTTCAATTCATATTTTTTATTTTTTCTTCTTTTTAACTCTTCTTCTGATAATCCTATGTCATAAAGATTTACTTTAGTAATTTCGTCTAATCTTTTCTTTACAAACTTGGTCATCTTCTCTATTGTATATGTTTTATTGTCTGTTACCATTTCTTGATCTACTACTTCATTTTTTCTTTTTGTTAAAAAATATGAAAGTGCAGCTCCAGCAACAAAAAGTACTATTATAATCAGTAAAAAATTTATTATATTCATCTTTCGTTGCTCCTTTCTTTTAACTTTAGTTATCCTCTGTGAAACTCATTTATTTTATCTAATACCGCTTGTACAATTTTTCTAGTTTCACTCACAAATATATAATTTCTATCATTTTCATCAACATTTCTATACTTAATCAAAAAATCTGCCACAAGCCCTTCATTACATGCTTCAAAAAATAAAGTATTATATGGTATTGTATAAATTTGTTTTATTCCTGTTTCTCTTGCTATATTTTTATCACTATATTTTGAAAACTTATCATATCTACCTAGTAATAATAAAGTTTTCTTTTTGTCAAAAAGTGGATCGTTTTCTGCAATTCTAATGTATTCCTCAATTACATCCATTCTTTGAGATACATTAACCACAACTAAATCTGATATTTTTAAAATATCTTGTGCAACTATGTCATCTGTTCCTTTTGTTAAATCTACAAAAACTAAATCATAAGATTTGTTTGCACTATATATAATTTCTTTATATGATGATTTAATAATTTCATATTCTTCTGCTGTTTTTACCTTTTCTCCAAATAATACCTCTAATCTATTTTTAAATATCACTTTTGTATAATTTGTTATTGACTCAGGTGTTAATTTATTACTACTTAAAAGTTTTAAAAGTCCATCTATACCTGTATCTAGTTCAACACCTTTTTTACCTTCTAAGAATTTATTCTGCTCCACATCTACTATCTTCCAAAAACAAGATTCCAAGCTTTTATTTCTATGATGAGTTTGTGTTAACAAACACTTAAAATTATTTTCTAATGTAAATAAGGTGGTTATAGCTGCAATTGATGATGTTTTAGCTGTCTCTTCTTTTTCATGACTCCAAAATGTTATTATCATCTTAAACTCCCTTCTCTATTATCCTTACTACCTTTTTCAGTTCTGCAATATTTTTAGTTCCTAATATTTTCTGCACTATCATAACTAGAGAATCTTTATAATCAGAAGATAAATTTGAAAATTTAACTTTTTGAACTCTTTGGTTTTCTATTATAGTCTTTTGGTCTCCTAAGTTATTTTGAAAAAATATTCTTTCTTCTGCCCATTCTATATATACTTTTGCTGTTAAATAACTCAAATACTCATCTTCTTCATTAAAAATATCATTTACAAATAATATTTTTGTCATTGGCAATTGAACTTCCAACTCATTTAGTACTTCTAGTCCTTTTCTCAAAGAATATAAATCAAATGAGGTTACAAAGAAATTTATATCAGCATTTTTCAAGTCAAAATCTGTAAATACTTTATTTGTGTCTGCATCTATTAAAAGTACATGGTAATCATCTAGGTTTTCACCTTTTGATTTCAAATAACTTCTTAACTCTTCTATACCATCAAAACCAACAGCAATATCAATGTCTTCAAATGTTGTTATATATGACTCTTCTTCTTCTATCACTGGAACTATATATCTTGCTTTTTGCATAATTGTAGAATCCACAATTAAAACTTTCTGTTTTGCTGTTGCTAATATTTTTGATATATTTAACATTAAATCTGTCTTATCAAACACTCCTGTAAAACCTATCTTTTTCATTTACATCCTCTTCTCTTTTAATTTTAATAACCTAATTCTTCTAGGTATCTTTGTCTTTCTTCTTGAGCTTTTTTAATTTGTTCTTGTACATTTTTTTCTATATTACTTTGAGCTTTATCTACAAATCCATTTTGAGTATTATTAATATTCTCACGAGCTGATGAAAGCCCATTCAATTTTTCTGACAATACCCTTTTCGCATCATTAGTTATATTTGGATTTGCATTAATTAAACTTAATACCTGGCTACTAACTGGATATGTCACAACTGGCTTTTCTTGCAATCCTGGATCAACATATTTTGTCGCATATAATATTGAACCTGTCATTATATATGATTCAACTGTTGCATTTGTTAATGTTATTATTTCTTCTTCATTTACCTTTATCCATAATGTTTTTTCTGTAATGTCTTCCACATACTTTTTAGACACCACTAGGTAATCTTGTCCATTTGGAAGCATTAATCTAACATCTATATAATCTCCCATTTCCAGATGAGCTTGTAAAAGAATTGTATTATATTCTGCAATTCTTAAGTCATTTGTTATAATCTCATCTTCATAAACCATATCTGATGTTAAAATAGTTCCTTTTAACAAGTTGATTTTTGCTATTGCTTCTACTGGATTAGTAACTGCATTTGTAGGAGCTACATTATCAACCTTTGTTTCAGGGTTCTCTACAAACTTATCTCCACTTCTCACCCCTGCCACAGGAACTGAATATTGAACCAACATTAAATCTGCAGATGTCACAGTTTCTCCTGATTTTATATCTTTATTTAATACATATACCACTTTTTTTGCAGACTCTTTTTCTTTTAATTCTTCTTGTAATTTAGTCATTTGTGTAAATAAAAGATATATTATACCTCCACATATTAATAATGTAACAAACACTCCTAAAAAAAATGATATTCTTGATTTTCTTTTCATTGGATTTCCCATGCTTTTTCCTCCTTGTATTTTATTTGTAAAATACACAATATATGACTTAATTATACAATACAACTAGCCTAAAAACAATAAAAGTAACCATATGTAATGTAAAGTTAATAAAAGTGTAATATTTTTGTAATATTACACTGTGTATTTGTTTATTGCGTAAGCTACTCCGTCATTATTATTGTCAGAAACTACCACTTTAGCAATACTTTTTACATATTCACTACTATTTCCCATTGCGACTCCCAAACCTGCATTTTCTATCATTTCTTTATCATTAATATTATCTCCAATTGCTATTACTTCATCTTGCTTAATACCTAGTTTATCTATTAAAAAAGAAACAGCATTCCATTTGTTAACATTTAAACTCATTATTTCAGTATAAAAATACTCTACATCAATATCTTCTGTTCCATATTTTATAACTTTTCTAGACATATGTGTTACATCTAATACATCTACATTTCTCATGTTCTTCAATATTCTTATAATACTTCCAAAAATAGCTTTGTCCCTATCACATATAGTAATTTTGGAATAGTTTTTTATATCTGAATCTTCTATATATTTATATAAATTCTCTACTATGTTTATATTCACCTTTTCACTATTTTGTTTTAATGAGTTTTCATTATGATAAAATAAAACATTATAATTCAATGATGTAGTTATTATTGAATTTTCTGTATAAATAGAATAATAAATGCTATTTTCTTCACATATTTTTATTATATCTAAAACTTTATCTTTAGATATATAATTACTATATATTGTTTCTTTTTTTTCTATATCATAAACTTCTGCACCATTTCCTGATATAAGATATTTATTTTCACCGAATATCATTCGCTATTCCAAGTACTGAAGCAGTAATTCTTCCAGAGCACAAAACTACATTTACACCTTTGTCCTGTGCAATTTTCATTGCCTGTCTGTTTCCATCTGATATATCACCATATGAATCTAATAATGTTCCATCTAAATCAATTGCTACTAATTTATACATTTTATCACCTACAATTACTATATCAAAAAATACTCAAAAGACACAAGTCTTTTGAGTATTTTTATTTTAACTTATCTACCAGCCATTTGGTTTTCTGCTTGAGCTATCATTTTCTTAACCATGTTTCCACCTATTGAACCAGCTTGTTTTGATGTTAAATCTCCATTATATCCTTGTTTTAAGTTTACACCTACTTCGCTTGCAACTTCATATTTGAATCTTTCTAAAGCATCTTTTGCATTGTTGTTTACCATTATTGTTCACCTCCTAAGGTTAATAAAAAATATATTGAAAAAACTTAAATCGGCTTTTTCAATATATATGTTGTGTAATATTCGATTTTTTAAACTAGAAAATTTTAGGAAATTTTTATAATACAATTTGTTTTATTTGATTTTATAGTACTTACATATTCATTTTCATTAATCTTTGTTGTAGAAATTTGTAATATCTCCCCATGTTTTATTTCATTTTTATAAACAACTTTCATATTTTTTATAACAATTCCATCTGGCAATCCTTCTAATATAAATTCAACTTGATTAACATTATTAACATGCCCATTTGTATCTATATCTCTTTTTTGAACTTTATACTCAAAACTGCTATCAACATTTTCTGTATCTTGTAATTTTATATTTGAATTTGGTAACAACTTTCTTTCATCATAACCATAAACATCAATCAATTCTTCTGGTATTCTCATTGGTCTTCTTTTTTCAATATCCATCAATATCCACTTAGCTGTTGCAACTGCAATTACATTTTCTCTCTCATCAAATAATTCAAACTGCCTATATGAATAAAGTCCTTCTATTCCATTAGTCCATGTTTTTATATTCACTTTACTTTTATATGAAGGATATTTATATATTTGAACATCCCATTCCATTAAGACCCATGCGATTTTCTTTTCAGCCAAATCCAGAACACCATTACCCAAGCCTTCACCATGCATTATAGCTATTTCTTGTAAATATTTTAAAATTGACGTAATTTTACATTTACAATTTAAATCTATATCTTCATATCTTACTTCAAAATCTTTTTCAAATAAATAGTTATTGTTTCTCACTTTCTATGTACCTCTTTATTTTCATTGTTGTTGTTTTCTCAAATTCTTTTTCCATTATATCAAATCCTGTTACATGTTTATAAATAACCAGATTTTCATTTATTAATTTTATCTCATTCCAAACTTTTTCTTTTAGCTCTTCTTTTGTTAAATTCAAATCTTTTATATATTCTTCATCTAAAACAATTTTGGCATGAATCTTTGTGTCATTTTTGCCCTCTTTTCCACACAGCATTGATTCTTTTATAAATAATGATTTATTGAGCATACTTTCTATTTCTTCTGGATACACATTCTTGCCATTTTTAGTTATAATAACATTTTTCTTTCTTCCTGTTATATAGAAAAAACCCTTCTCATCCATATAGCCTAAATCACCTGTATAAAACCATCCATTTTTAATAACTTCTTTAGTTGCATTTGGATTTTGATAATATCCAAGCATTACATTTTCACCTTTTGCCACTATTTCTCCTATACCTTCTTCATTTGCATTTTCAATTTTCACTTCCATATCTGGAAGTGCATATCCAATTGACTTGTCATTATAATCTACTGTTCGGTTTAGTGTAACAATTGGTGAACATTCTGTAAGTCCATATCCTTGTATTAAATTAATCCCAAAATCTCTATATCCTTTTGAAACCTCTGGGCTAATAGCAGCAGCACCTGCTATTAATATTTTTATGTTCCCACCAAATGATTTATGAATTTCTTTAAATACCTTCTTTTTAAGTCCTTTAAATGTATTAGTAAACTTTATCATACTTTTTATTAATTTTGTTTTACCTTTTTTATCTATAGTTTCCCATATCTTTTTATACATTGTTTCATAAATTAATGGAACTGCTAATACAGTAGTTGGATGTACTTCCTGCATATTTTTCTGAATATGCCTTAATCCTTCACAATATGCAATTGTAGCACCTCTATAAATTGGATTTAAAAATCCACATGTGCACTCAAAACAATGATGTAAAGGTAAAATTGATAGGAATGTATCTTCAGGTGTAAATTTTATCATCTGACACTGAGCGCGTAAATTTGCAACAATATTTTTATGTGACAACATTACAGCTTTAGACTCACTTGTTGTTCCTGAAGTGAATAATAAAACTCTCATTTCATTTTCATTTATTTTAACATCTTGAAAATTAGTATATCCTCTTTCTATTTTTTCTTTTCCTTTATTTATTAAATCATAAATATTATCCATAGAAATAAAATGTTTTATGTATTGTAATTCTTTTTTTACTTCATTAATTTTTTCCTCTACTTTAGGAGAATAAATAACTGCAGATACATTTGCTCTTTTTAAACAGTTTTTCAATTCCATAATTGAAAGTTGTCTATCTAATGGAACTACAATATTTGTTCCTGTTATAGTTGCCAAATAAGAAATTGCCCACTCATATCTGTTCTCACCAATAATTGCTATTCTTTTTTTATCTAATCCTAAATCACCAAAAGCTGTTCCGAGCCCATCTACATCTTTTTGTGCTTCGCTATATGTAATGTTTTCATACACATCAGAATTTCTTTTTTGCATAAAAGCAGTATTTCCAGCATAAATCTTACAACTATCATTAAATAGTTGCTTAATATCTTTAATTTCTCGAACTTCATATAATGGAATTTTTTTCATACTATTTCTCCTATCAAATCATATTCTTCTGTATCATTTATTAGTACTTTTACAAACTCGCCTATTATATTTTTGCTACTTTTTACATAAACCAATCCATCTACATCTAAGGAATCCATATATGTTCTTCCTGCATATATTTTTTCATTTTCTACTTTATTTTCAATTAATACCTCATATGTTTTTCCTATATGTTTTTTAATGTTCTCTTCTGATATTCCATTTTGTAATTCCATTATTTTATTATATCTTGCTTCTTTAGTCATATGATGTACTTGCTCTGGCAATAGTTCAGCAGGCGTTCCTTCTTCTTTTGAGTATTTAAACACTCCTAATTTATCAAACTTTGTTTTTTCTACAAATGTATAAAGTTCTTCAAAATCTTTTTCTGTTTCTCCTGGAAATCCTACTATTAATGTTGTTCTTATTATTGCTTCTGGTATTTCTTTTCTTATTTTTTTAATTAATGTTTTTATTAAATGTGCATTTCCTTTTCTGTTCATTCTTTTCAAAACTGGATTTGCTATATGTTGTATTGGCATATCAAAATACTTACAAATCTTTTTTTCATTTTTGATAATTTTTATCATTTCATCTGTTAAACTTTCTGGGTATGCATACATAAATCTTATCCATTTTATGCCTTCTATTTTACATAGTCTTTTTAATAAATCTTGCAAACGTGGCTTTTTGTATATATCTGTTCCATATTTTGTAGTATCTTGTGCTATTAATATTATTTCTTCAATTCCTTCATCAGCAAGTTTTCTTGCTTCTGTTATTACATCTTCTATTTTTCTACTTATATATTTACCTCTTATCATAGGTATCGCACAATATGTACAATTATTACTACATCCTTCTGCTATTTTTATATAAGCCGTTTTTCTTCCTGTAGTCACCACTCTATCTAGATATGTTGCTGTTTTATTGTCTTTTGAATTTACAAGGTTTGCAATTCTTTCCCACATGTTTTCATATTCATCAAACTTTATGAACAAATCTACTTCTGGAATTGTTTTTTCTAAACTTTCTTTATACCTTTGAACTAAACATCCCATTACTATTAAATATTTTTTCTTTCTACTTTTTATTTTTATTTTAGACATTTCTAATATTGTGTCAACTGCCTCTTGTTTAGCTGATTCTATAAAACCACAGGTATTTATTACAATAATATCTGCATCTTTTACATCATTTACTATATGAAATTTATTTTTCTTAAACAATCCTATTGTATTTTCTGTGTCGACTAAATTTTTTGAACAACCAAGCGAAATAAATCCTACATTCATTTTACATCCCTACCTTATTCCTGTTAATTCTTTTGCTGTTTCTAGTGCATTTATTAATTTTTCATATGTATATTCATCCACTGCCCCAGTTTCTTTAGATTCATAACTTTGTATTTCATCTATTATATCTAGTATTACATTTTCTTCTATATATATAGGCCTATAACTTATTTGGCTTATATATGTTTGTCCACCTTCTTTTGTTATTTCTATATTTAATATCATAGATATATTTGTATTTCCACCAAGTGGCTCTGAAGCAAAGTTCCCTAATGAATATGCAACAACAATTCCACGTCCACGCCCTAATTCATCTTCTATAAGTTTTTGTTCTATTGGTCCTATTACTTTAGGATTATTACCTAAAATTATATCTGCACCACTTGCCAACAAGAAGTCTTTTAACTCCACTTGTTCCTGACTTGGTTTTGATATTCCATATTCACCCCAATGTAAACTAACACATACAAAATTTACATTCTTTTCTTTTGCCTTTTTTATATCTGATGCCATTTTTTCTTTATTAATAATATTTAAGCAATACTGTTTATCTTCTGGTATTGGCATGTTAGAACCATATGTGTATGATAAAAATGCTATTTTAACTCCCTTTACATTTTTTATTAAAATCTCATTATCTTCTTGTTCACTTCTCGAAGTCCCAGTATGCGCTATTCCGTATAGAATCCAGGTAATTCAATGTACGTTCCAATCCTGAAAATCCTTTATCTAGGCTATGATTATTTGCATTTGTAACTATATTAACCCCGAGCCTCCTTTAGCGCATATCCGTAAGCTGTCAGGTGCATTTAAATATGGCAATCCAGAATATCCTAGCTCTTCTCCTGCAAAAGAAGTTTCTAAATTACCTATTGTTATATCTGAAAATCTAGTATAATTTTTCACCTTTGAAAACATGCTGGAAAAATTATATTGGTTTGTATCTTTATTATACATACTCTGTATTTGAGATGTAGAACACATTATATCACCTATTGCAGATAATGTAACAACTGTTAATGGTTCTGATTTTTCCTCTTTAGCATCATCTTCTTCTGCTGATATAATAATATTTTCAATTGTATTTTCATTAGATACTATAATATCATTATCACGAATTGCACTACCAGTCTCTGTTCCTTTTAGCTCTTTAGCAAGCTTTGCAGTAGTGCTTAGCGTAACAGTATAAACTACTATACTTGTAACAATAATAGTTGCAAGTATAGCTATAATTATATTTTTTTTATCACTTACACTTAACCCTTTTGGGTTTCTCATTCTTCCATTTCTCATAATATATAATTTATCACATTTAATAAAATTCTTCAATAATATATAAATATTTCTTTTTTATTATATGTTTTATCACTTCATATTAACCCCAATTATTCCTCCGAAGCATTCCAAGCACTATTGAAACCAATATCATAATTACTGAGTATGTATTTAGCATAAATCCTGTTTCAGATATGCTTGACAATATATATATTGTAACAATATATATTAATCCAATTATTCCACCATTCACAATTCCCATTTTCTTTATTTTTCTTGTCATGATAGAGCTACCAAGCAATATACTAATACCAGTTATAATGATTATTATCGGATTCATTGTGCTTTCCATTACATTTGTATATGTTAACACTATAGAATAAATCAACAGTAAAATTATTGTAACTCCTATTGAAATCAAACTACCTTTTATTATTTCTTTCATAAAAATATCCTCCAATAATATATTTTATTATTTAGAGGACAATTTTATGAATTTATTTTTATTCTATTGTTATTATTGTATCATCACTTATGCTATTTCTTTCTTCATTTGCATTATAGTTTCTATTGGTAGAATTAACTACACTATTTTCTTCTGTGAGTATTTCTACTGGTGCTACAACATTTGTAGTAGTATTTGTATCAAATTCCAAATCTAAATCTGGGCTTGCCTCTTCTTCTTCACCCATATTTATTAAACTATCTAATCTTATAGTATCAGTTTCTGTTTTCAAATAGTAATCTCTTCTTCCATTTTTCATTTCAAAATATATTCTCTCATATTCACATGATAATATTAGTTTTCCTGTATAATCAATTATGCCATATTTTCCTGCTCTACCTACTATTATTCCATTTATCTCTGGAATAAGTAACAAATTACTTTTATTATCTTTACTTGCTGTCACAACAACACAACCTATTGAATCATAAGCTGTTGCAAGAATTTGTCTCCCATTTTTATTATACATTCCCCATTTTTCATCTCTCTTAACAGGAATTGCATTGTCAAATAATATTAATCCACTTTTTATTATATCTTGTGGAAATAATGATTTATCTAAGCCTATTTCTTTAAACTCATTGTAAATTACTGTTTGCCCTTGTCTATCTAAAACTCCATATGTACCACCACTTGAAACTAGCCATAATCCCAAATCTTTGTCTAATAATTTTATAGAATCATATTCTAAATTTATCTTTGTTTCTCCAGTTTCAGATATTATTCCAACTTTATTTAAATTTGTTACAACAAATTCTTTTATATCTTCTATATAACTAATGTTGTCATATTTTGTTCCTATAATTATTGAGCCATCTGTTCTTATCACTCCAAATTTCTTATTTTTCTCAGCTACAATCATTCCATATAACATTGTCTTTTGATTATTATACTCTGGACTAATTCCTGTATATCCTGCGCTTATAACTGAAGTAGAATATCTTGATACTAAATAATCTAAGGTTTGTATGTTTACTGAATTATCACTTGAGTTGTACACAAATCTTGCATTAAATCCAATTCCTGCACCTTCTAAACTTGTGTATAATTTTCCATTTATCATTTTTACATTATCTTTTAAATTAAAATATCCCCAATCTAGTTCTGTGGTTACAACAGAAGTTTTATATATCTTACTGCTATCACTATAAAATGCAGCAACTTCTTTAGAATTATCAACATAACATTTGTTATGGTCTTCATTATTTCCTAAATATTCACCATAATAGAAATCATATTTTAATAATTTTGCCATTCCTTCTATCGATATTTGAACTTCTTTTGTTGTTTCATTTTGTAATAGAAGTCCACTTGAAAATTTTGTTGCCACTCCATCTATATACAATTTAAGTCTTTTTGTTTCCATCATATTTAGATATAGCATTAAACCTAATATCAGCACTATCATAAGCACTAATACCACTATTGTATTTTTTATCAATTTCTTTTTATCCATTGTAACCATACTCCTTATAAAACTCATTTTTAAAATCAAGTAAAGTATCATTTTCTATATTCATTCTAACCTTTTCCATAAGATTAGTCAAGAACCTTAAGTTATGAATTGAAAGTAATCTTACACCTAGAATTTCTTTTGTTTTTATAAGGTGTCTTATATATGCTTTAGTATAATTTTTACATGTATAACAATCACAATTTAAATCTAGTGATGTAAAATCTTTTTCATATGTTGCATTTCTTACAACAACTTTCCCTCTACTTGTCATTGCAGTACCATTTCTTGCAATTCTTGTTGGCAACACACAATCACACATGTCTATTCCTCTTAAAACTGCTTCAATTAAATAATCTGGGCTACCAACACCCATTAAATATCTTGGCTTATTCTCTGGTAAAAACTTAGTTGTATGTTCTAAGATTTCATTCATCATTTCAGCAGGTTCTCCAACACTCAGCCCACCAACTGCATATCCTGGAAAATCTAATTCAACTAAATCTTTTGCACTTTGTTCTCTTAAATCTTTATACATACCCCCTTGAACTATTCCAAACAATGCTTGTCTTTCTGTATCTTTATGAGCTACTTTACATCTCTTAGCCCATCTTGTAGTTAACGCCATTGAAGACTTTGTATACTCATATGTACTTGGATACTCAACACATTCATCAAAAGCCATAATAATATCAGCACCAAGTGCATTTTCTATTTCTATTACTTTTTCAGGAGTAAACATATGCTTACTACCATCTAAATGTGATTTAAACTCAACACCCTCTTCCATAATTGTTCTCAAATCACTCAAACTAAAAACTTGAAAACCACCACAATCAGTAAGAATAGGTCTATCCCAATTCATAAACTTATGAAGCCCACCCGCTTCTTTTACTAACTCATGACCAGGTCTTAAATATAAATGATAAGTATTAGACAAAATAATATTAGCCTTTACCTCTTCCTTTAAATCTTCAGGAGTTAAAGACTTAACAGTCGCCTGTGTACCAACAGGCATAAAAACAGGGGTCTCAATAACACCATGAGGTGTATATATCCTACCACGCCTCGCTCCAGTCTGCTTACATTTATGTATCAACTCATATTCAAACACTCTTCACATCTCCTATCGATTTTTGGGGACAGTCCCCTTGTTGATTTTTTCCTGTTTTGGGGACTGTCCCCAAAATTGCGAAAAGTCTGAAAGGGGACTGTCCCCAAAAATCAAAAAACTACAAGATTAACATTGCATCTCCAAAACTAAAGAACCTATATTTTTCTTTTACTGCTTCTTCATATGCTTTCATCACATGCTCTTGTCCTGCAAGTGCTGATACCAACATTATTAGTGTTGATTCTGGTAAATGAAAATTTGTTATTAGTCCATCTATACATTTGAATTTGTATCCTGGATATATAAATATGCTTGTGTCTTTTTCTGTCTCAGCTACATATCCATTTTCATCTGATATGCTTTCTAATACTCTACATGATGTTGTCCCTACTGCAATTATTCTTCCTCCTGCTTTTTTTGTTTTATTTATTATTTCTGCATCTTCTTTTTTTATATAAAAATGTTCACTATGCATTTTATGTTTTTCAACTACTTCTTCTTTGACTGGTCTGAATGTTCCAAGCCCCACATGTAGTGTTACATTTGCTATTTTTACACCCTTTTTTTCTAGTTTCTCTATTAATTCATCTGTAAAATGTAATCCTGCTGTTGGTGCCGCTGCTGACCCATCATATTTTGCATAAATTGTTTGATATCTGTCTTTGTCTTTTAGCTTTTCTGTTATATATGGTGGCAATGGCATCAACCCTATTTGGTCTAATATTTCATTGAATATTCCTTCATATTCAAATTCTATTATTCTATTTCCATCTTCTAAAATGTCTATAATTTTCCCTTTTAATAATCCTTCACCAAATATAACTTCTGTTCCTATTTTTGCTTTTTTACCTGGCTTAGTTAATATCTCCCATGTATTTCCTGATATATTTTTTAATAACAATATTTCAAATTTATCCCCATAAATACGTGCAGGAATTACTTTAGTATTGTTTCTTACTATACAATCTCCTGGTTTCAAATAACTTATTATATCCTTAAATTGTTTATGTTCTATATCATTATTTTGCAATACCATTAATCTTGATTCATCTCTTTTTAATAATGGTGTTTGTGCAATCAATTCTTCTGGTAATTGATAGTAAAAGTCATGTACATTCATTGCTCTACCTCTGATTTTATTAATTTTGTTATATTAAATGCTGATTTGAAAATATTTCTAATCTCTTCTATAATGTTTTTTGGCTCTTTGTCAAAAGGTAATTCTAATGAATATTTAAAATCACTTTGGTTAGGAGGCTTTAATGTATATACAATTTTATCTAATCCTATTTTTTTACCATCAGCATCTATATTACATGTCATGTAATCTTCATACCAATCTTTAAGTCCTGTCAATCTATCATTTTCATATCCATATAATACATTATCATGTAAAGCTGGTATATCATAGCCATACTCATTCATAGTTCTTTCTAATGAATGCAAAAATTCATGTATAAACACTTCTTCAGGAAATGTATTTAAGTTTGAACTATATGTATAAATATAACTATTTCTATCATTAGGAAGTCTTATGTTTGAAAAACCTGTGCCCAAATAATCCATACCACCGAAGTCCTATCCAATCATATGTTGGAACTTCTGAACCAGATAATTTGTCTCCCATTCTTGCTACAATAAAGATATGGTCATAATTTCGGTCTTTACATTCTCTTTCTAAAATACTTTCTATATCTTTTGGGTCAACAAAATACCCATTTGTGGCATTATAGGTTAACACTGTAATTGGCTCACCTACTACTTTTGTATCATATTCTACTGTCATATTTCCTTTTGATAATTCTTTTGCTGCTGTCTTAAATCTCTCTAAATTTCTTTTCATTAAGTCAATATCTCCTATTGTCATTTTGATATTTACATCTGTTAAAACATTGTCTATTGTTACAGTAGTTTTCACTTCATCAAATATTAAGCATAACATTTTCCAATTGGTATTTGTATTTTTATTACCTTCTTCTAATTTAAAGTCTGTAAACCAAGCTGTTCCTTTAACTAAATCATCATACCCACCTAATCTAAAAGCAATATTTACATTTGTTCTGTTTTTAGAATTAAACAACAGTTCAACTTCCTGAAAATCTGATGTCCCTGTTATCACCTTAGAACTTTCAACTGTATCAATTATACTAATCCCTGCTCCACCATTAGATGTTACATCTTTTTGCTTTACAACATCTTGAACTTTAACTTTTGCAGTAATTTTATATACAGTATTTGGTTTAACTGTAACAGTTTTATAAAATACTGCATCATTAAAATCTTTTGATTCTATTTTATAACTTCTATAATCTGTAATTTTAATTTCATTATCTCTGGTAAATGTAGAGCTTCCTACCTTAAACTCTCCTCTAGAAAATTCATTAAAATTACGTTCTTTATAAAACTCATATGCAAAAAACATACAAATCAATAATATTATTAATACTATCCATGAAAATATTTTCTTCATTTTTATTTCATCCTAACATTCACTTTATTATCTAATTCTTTTTCTATAACTGGTTTTTCTATACTTTCTACAAATTTAGATAATGTTTCTCTTTCTATATAGCTTTTAAACTTTGTTATAACTTTTGTTAGTGTCTCATCTTTTGTAATTAGAGAAACTTCTATTTTTTGCTCTACTTTAAAATCTGCTTCTTGTCTTAATAATTGACAATTACGTATCAATTCTCTTGCAATACCTTCCTCTTCAAGTTCAGGTGTTATTGTTTTATCTAGTATTATAACTATTCCATTTCCTTCTGCTTTACAATATTCATCTCTTATCATATTAACTTTGTTAAATACTACTTTTAAAACATCCATATCCATCATTTTAATTGTATCATTATTATCAAACTCTTCTACGTATTTTTGCATTAAGTTAGACTCTACACTTGCTAAATGTGCTTTAACTGCATTTGCTTTTTCTTTTAAAACTTTACCCGCTTCTCTAAAATTAACTTCAAGTTTAGCTATTTCAAATTTAGAATTAAATTCAGAAATTTCTATTTCTTTTATATTAAGCTCATCTTTTATAATGCTTTCCATTTCTTTATCTAGTTTCTCTACATTTATTAAATAAATTTTGTTTAAAGGTTGCTTTATTTTTATTCCTGCTAAGTTTCTTGCATTCAAACCTAAAGTAGTTATTTCACGAACCATATCTACTTTTTTAGTTAAGTCTTTATCTGATTCAAAATCTACCTTTTTTGCATAATCAGATAAATGCACTGACTCTTCTGCTGATTTATCATATACTTTTATTGTATTTTGCCATACAAATTCTGTTATAAATGGCACTATTGGAGCCATTACTTTAGCCATTGATTTTATTGCAAAAAACAATGAGTAAAAAGCATTAGCTTTGTCTGAATCATTTTCTGACTTCCAGAACCTTTTCCTGTTTATTCTTATATACCAGTTAGAAACTTCATCTATAAATCTCTCAAATTCAGCTATAACACCGCTATAATCACTATTTTCATATGTTTTTTCTGAAAGACCTATAAATTCATTTGTTCTATTTATTAGCCATTTATCTGATATATGCATATTCTTGAAATCTACTTTTGTTATATCTGGTTTATCAATTTCTGCATATATGTCAAAAAATGATGTTATACTGCAAAATGACATTATTTTTCTTCTTACTTCATCACCTAAATTAAATCCAAATCTAACATCAGAATTTAATGGAGTGCTTGCAAATAGATATCTTATTACATCTGCTCCCATTTCTTCTGCTGCATCATCAAATTTCACCATAAATCCTGTTTTTGAAAACTTAGTCCCATCTTCTGAAACTACTTTATCATATCCTACTACTTTTTCATATGGCGCTCTTCCTGAAATTACTGTACTCATAAATAACATTGAGTAAAACCAAAGTCTTACCTGTTCTTTCATTTCAGAAATCCATTCTATTGGATAATATTTTGCCCATTTTTCTTTGTCTGTTTTATAATATAATGTACTATATGGCACTATTCCTGCATCTAGCCAAACATCTCCTACAGAGCTTATTCTTTTTACTTTTTTACCACATTCACATGTAATTTCTATATCATCTATCCATGGTCTGTGTAGTTCTTTTATTGGTGCTCCCAATTCTTCTTTTGAACCTATTACTGTTAGTTTACCACAATGCTCACATTTATAAAATGGTAATGGTAACCCATAATATCTTTGACGAGATATATTCCAATCCCCCATGTTTTCTAACCAGTCTTCCATATTCTTACCTAAATATTCTGGTTGCCATACTACACTTCTTGCTGCTTCTATTAACTTAGGTTTTATTTCTTTTGTTTCTATAAAATATGAATTTACTAATCTAAATACTACTTCTGATTTACATCTCCAGCATACTGGATATCTATGTACATATTTTTCTATTTTAAATACTTTATTGTTTTTCTCTAAATAATCAAATATTTCATGTTTTGTATTTGATACATTTTTACCACTTAAGAAACTATATCCTTCATAAAAGTTTCCAGTTTCATCTATAGGCATTATTTTAGGTAAGCCAATTTCTTCTCCTAGTTCATAATCTTCTAGTCCACAGCCTGGTGCTATATGTACAACTCCAGTACCATCTTCTGCATTAGCTAATTCCCATACTACTATTTTATGTTCTATATTTTTTTGTGATTCTACCTCAGGAATTACTGGCTCATATTCTAACCCTTCTAATTCTTTTCCTTTTAATTCACGAATTACCTTAAATCCTTTTGGCAATATTGATAAACGAGATGCTGCAAGTATTAATTTTTCACCTTCAGATTCAACTTCTACATAATCTAGATCTGCATTAACAGCTAATGCTACATTTGCAGTTAATGTCCAAGGTGTTGTTGTCCACACTAATATTTTACTATCTGTTCCTTTGATTGGTAATTTAAAATATATTGTTTCATGTTCTATATCTTTATATGAGCCTGTCATTTCATGTTCTGATAAAGATGTACCACATCTTGTACACCAAGTTAAAGGACGACTACTCTCTTTTATCCAACCATTGTCATCACATTTTTTCAAAAACATCCAGATATTTTCTATATTTTCATCTGTATTTGTATAATATGAATTTTCCCAATCCATCCACTGACCCAATCTTTGAGACTGCTCTGTGATTATAGCAGAGTATTTATTTACTCTTTCTTTACACTTTTCTGTAAATTTATCTAAACCAAAGTCTTCTATATCTTTTTTTACCTTAAAACCTAATTCTTTTTCAACTTCAACTTCAACCCAAAGACCTTGTGCATCAAAACCATTTCTATAATGACAATGATGTCCTTGCATTGCTTTATATCTAATCTGAATATCTTTTAAACTTCTACCACGGGCATGATGCACACCCATAGGATTGTTAGCAGTTATTGGACCATCTAAAAACCTAAATATTTTTTTGCCTTCATTCTTTTTTTGTAACTTTTCAAAATACTTTTCTTTATTCCAAAGTTCAATTACCTCATGTTCCATATCAATAAAATCTTTATTTGTCTTTAATTGTTTCATAAATTCAACCCCTCATATAATAATTACTTATATTATCATAAAAGCACTTGAATTTCAAGCGCTTTTATTTATATTAACGTTCCTTTTCTGCAACTTGTTCTTTTGTCCTTTCAAGTATTCCATAATTCACTATTCTCGTTGCTACACTTGTCAAAGACTCTATACTTAAATTAGTAACATCTTGATTACACAGAACTTTCACAACATCTTTTAAAAATTTTTGTAAAATAAAATCTAAATTTGGATTACTTGCCAATTGTTGAACTTTAACTTTAGGCTTTTTTAAACTAATTCTCGCCTCTGTAATTTGTAATGCTTCTTCAAATGTTCCACTCTCATCTACTTTTGTAACTGCAGTAACTAGATCTAAGGTTCTATCTTCTAACACTCCTTCTAAATTTTTGCATATTCTTTTATCTACTCTTATTGCATCCAACAAACTTGTTTTAGGAAGAATTATAATATAATTTCCTCCACCATAATCTACAACTAAATCTTCATCTCTTTCCTCTTCACCTTCAATCTGAGATTTACCTGTTGCTCTTGTTTTTACATTTAATAAATCTGAAATGTCTTTAAACTTCTTATCAGTTGCTTCATGCCCTATAACTGTGTTAGACATCTTTATTCCCACTAGAGATAAGTTTATTATAGAATAAGACTTTCCTTTTAGCTTAGGAAATATCTTATTCTCAAAATATGCCTTATTATAAAAACCATTATTATTGTTTCTAGATAGTAGCTCTATTAACTTATCTAGGCTACTTTCTGAAACAATAAAATCTGTAGCCTCTTCTTTACCCATATCTAAAATAACATCAAATTGGTATGCTTCCAAATTTTTAGATGGTATATTTAGTAATATTTCACTATTTGTCTTTTGTTCTAACTCAGCTGTTGCTGTTATTATTAGATTTCCTAAGACTCTCTCAATTAAGTTTTGTATATCTTCTGTTTCAAGTATATCTTTCTCTTTATATGCTCTAATTTCTTTAAATAAATCCCTTGTCATTTTTTTTATTGCTTCATCAGTATCTTTATCTTCAAGCATTTTTAGGTATTCACCATATTTAATATCAAGTTTTATTTGATCTAATTTTCCACTTGCTGAAAGTAATACATCTGCTATATTATCTGAATATTTCGAATCTTCTATAGCCAATGAAATAGCAAGACCTTTAGTTTTATCATTACTTGCCTCTGCAATTCTAGCGTTTAATTCAGCTGTATGCTCTTCACATTTTTCCTTATCTTTATTAGGATTTAATGCAATAAATTCATCTCCACCAGTCCTTGCAATTATTGAACCTTCAGGAAGTGATTTTCTCCATTCTTCAATAATAAAATTTATTCCTTTATCTGCCTCTTCTTCACCATAAGCTTGATTAGCTTTCCAAAGCCCATCAATATCACCATAGACTAAAGAGTAGTTAGAATATTTATTTGTGTAATTAGGCAATATTATATTATAAAAACACTGCCTAGAGTATACTCTAAACTTTTCATCTAGTAACAATCTTTTTAGCACTTCAATATCTCTCAAAGCTTCACCTTCTAAATATAATTCTATGTTTCTATATCATGTTAAATCTTTTCTCTATATTTTCTTTGCCCAATATTTTCATTATTTCATACATATCTGGAGTATTTTGTCTTCCTGTTAAAGCAACTCTTAAAACCATACTCACATCTCCAACATGTCCTTTATATTTATCTGGTTCTTCTTTAAATTGTTTTGTTTCTCTTGCATATCCTAAAGATTCACTTAAATCTTTTATTTTATTAAACCATGTATCTTTGTCATCATTATCATTATATACATCTAAATACTTTTTTAGTATCTCTTTTATATCTTCTGCTTCTTTTATATGCTGAAATTCATATTTTGGATTGTATTTTTCATCATACATATATTCTATAGAGTATTTTATATCTTTCCATTTAGCAATATCTTTTCTAGGTTTAGCATTTCCTCTTTCTATACCAAATATTTTCTTTGCATAATCTGGTTCTTTATCAAGCATTTCTTTTAATTCTTCGTCATATTTTTCTGCCCATTCATATACCCTTTTATACACTTCTTCTGCATTAAATTTCGATATCACTGTTTTTGATATGTCTAACAATTTTACCATATCAAATAAAGCTCCACTAATATTCATCTTATTTAGTTCTAGTTTAAACTCACTTATAGCTGAATTTGGATTTTGCTTTCGCCAACCTTCATAACTCGAATTAGCTATATTTAATAGATATTCTATCACAGCTTCTTTTGGTATTCCCTCTTCACTGTAATATGTAACTGCTGCTTCTGGGTCTTTTCTCTTACTTAATTTTCTTTTTCCTCCATCTTCATCTTTCATTATTGGTGATATATGTGCATATTTTGGAAGTTTAAATTTTAAGTATTCAAATAACTGAATATGTATTGGCAATGAACTCATCCATTCATCTCCACGTATTACATGCGTTGTTCTCATTAAGTAATCATCTACAGCATGTGCAAAATGATATGTCGGAATTCCATCTGATTTTAATAATACTATATCTTGGTCATTTTCTGGAAATTCTATTTTTCCTTTTATAATGTCTGATACTCTAGCTTTTCTGTCTTCTCTTCCATTTGATTTTAATCTTATTACATATTTTTCACCATTTGCAATCTTATTTTCTATTTCTTCTAAGTTTAAATTTCTACATTTAGTCCATACATTATAATAACCTGGTCTTATTTTTTGTTCTTCTTGTTTTTTTCTTGTTTCTTCTAATTGTTCTTCTGTACAAAAACATGGATATGCTAAACCTTGTCCTACTAACTGTTTAGCAAAGCTTTGATATATTTCTTTTCTTGCACTTTGTTTATATGGTCCATAAATTCCTTTTTCTGTATTTTCTCCTGTAGCCCCTTCATCTGCAACTATACCAAATTCATTTAAAGAATCTATAATTCCTATTACACCATTTTCAATTTCTCTTTTTTGGTCTGTATCTTCTATTCTTAAAAAGAATACTCCACCTGTTTGTTCAGAAACTTTAGATGCTACTAAACTTGCAAACAAGCTACCTAAATGTACAAAACCTGTCGGACTTGGAGCAAATCTTGTAACTATTGCATCTTCTGGTAAATTCCTTTTTGGATATATTTCTTCATAATACTTTGTATCTTTAATATTCTTAAATAAAATCTCACTTAGCTCACTCATACCATTCAAACTCCCAATCTACAAATTTTACAATATCTCCTTCTTGCACTCCCATTTCTTTAAGCCTTGCTTCTATACCTAATTCTTTTAACATTTTCATAAAGAAATGCATTGATTCATTATCACTTAAATTTACTCTTCCTAATAATTTTTCTATTGCATTACCTGTTACTAAATATACTCCCTTTTCAATCTTTACATCAAATTCCTCTTGTTTTTCTTCCAATTTATAAATCATTCGTTCTTCAGAAAATTCGATGGTTTCTTCTACAGGAAGTGTTTTTAAAGTTTGACCTACATGGTTTATTAATTCTTCAACACCTTCTTTTGTTACTGCAGATATTTTTATTATTTCTATATTATTTTCATTTGCTACTTTTTCTAGTTCATTATATAAGCTTTCATCTTGTAACACATCTGATTTATTTGCTACTATTATTTGTTTTCTTGTACTTAATTTTTCATTATATTTTTTAAGCTCTTCATTTATTACTCTAAAATCTTTAGTAGGATTTCTTCCTTCTAATCCGAGAAACATCTATTACATGCAATAATAATCTAGTTCTTTCTATATGCCTTAAAAATTGTAATCCCAATCCTACTCCATCTGAAGCACCTTCTATGATTCCTGGTATGTCAGCTAAAACAAAGCTATCTCCTAATTTTGTTTTCACCACACCTAAATTTGGTTCTAATGTTGTGAAGTGATAATCTGCAATTCTAGGTCTAGCCGCTGTTACAAGAGACAACAATGTTGATTTCCCTACATTAGGAAAACCTATTAAGCCTACATCTGCTAACAATTTCAGTTCTAATATTACTTCTTTTTCAATTCCTTTTTCTCCACTTTGTGCAAATTGTGGTGCCTGTCTTGTAGCACTTCTAAAATGCCAGTTACCTAAGCCTCCTCTACCACCTGGTAAAATAAGTTCTGTTTGATTTTCTTTAGATAAATCTGCAATTATTTTTCCACTTTCTGCATCTTTTACTAAAGTGCCTCTTGGAACTTTAATATATAAATCTTCTGCACTTTTTCCATAGCAATTGCCTCCACTACCATTTTCTCCATTATCTGCTTTATATTGCTTTTTATACCTAAAATCTATCAAAGTATTTGCATCAGGATCAACAGTGAAATATAGTCTTCCACCTTTTCCACCGTCTCCTCCATCAGGTCCTCCTGCTGCTACATATTTTTCTCTTCTAAATGATACTGCACCATTTCCACCATCACCTGATTTTATTTTAATTTTCACATAATCTACAAACATATTAATCCAACCTTTTGTTTTACATCATTTAATGTTTTATTTGCTAAAGCTTCTGCTTCTATTTTTCCTTTTTGTAAAACTTTATTTAAATATTCTTTATTTTCTAATAATTCTTTATATCTTTCTTGTAATGGTTTCAATTCTTCTATTACAGCTTCTGCAACTTTAGTTTTAAATACACCATATCCAAGTCCTTCAAATTCTTTTTCCACTTCATCTAAAGTTTTTCTTTTTATAGATGAATAAATTGTCATTAAGTTATTTATGCCCGATTTACCTTCTGCAAATTTCACTATACCTTCTGAATCTGTTACTGCTTTTTTAAATTTTTTCATAATTTCTTCTGGAGTATCTTGTAAATATATTGTATCATTTAGGTTTTCATTAGACTTACTCATTTTCGCTTCTGGATTTTGCAATCCCATTATTTTGGCTCCTAATTTTGCAATATAGCCATCTGGCACTTTAAATGTTTCTCCATATACATTGTTAAATCTTTCTGCTATTTCACGTGTTATTTCTAAATGTTGTTTTTGGTCAACACCTACTGGTACTAAATCTGTTTGATATAATAATATATCTGCTGCCATTAAAACAGGGTATGTAAATAGCCCAGAATTTATATTGTCTGCATTTTTAGAAGATTTATCCTTAAATTGTGTCATTCTAGATAATTCTCCTGTATATGTATAACAACCTAAAATCCATCCTAGTTCTGCATGAGCAGGCACATGTGATTGAACAAATATTATATTTTTTTCTGGGTCTAGTCCGAGCTGCAATATATAATGCCAATAGTTCTAATGAGCGATTTCTTAATTCTTCAGGGTCATTTCTTTTAGTTAGAGTATGCAAGTCTGCTAGCATATAATAACATTTATATTCTTCTTGCAAATCTACCCAGTTTTTTAGTGCCCCTATATAATTTCCTAATGTTAGATTTCCTGTTGGTTGGATACCACTTAAAATAACTTTCTTCATATTATTACACCTCCACTTTAACTTTATTATTATATAATAGAGGTTGCATGATATGCAACCCCTATTGTATACATATATTCTCTTTGTAACAAATGTCCTAGAATAATGTGTTTAAAAAAATAAATATTCTCCAAAACAAGGAGTACTCCATATGCCTCAAAGGGCTGTCAAAGATTTATTTTTTTAAACACATTATTCTAGGACATCTTCCATATATATTATTTTTTTATTCTACTGGTAATACACTCGCTTGCTTTTTATCTTTACCTTTTTTCTCAAATTTTAATTTTCCATCTACTAATGCATATAATGTATGATCTCTTCCAAGCCCTACATTTGTTCCTGGATATATTGCAGTTCCTCTTTGTCTTACTAGAATATTTCCTGCAAGTACAAATTGTCCATCTGCTCTTTTTAGCCCAAGACGTTTTGACTCACTGTCTCTACCATTCTTGGTACTACCCATACCTTTTTTATGTGCCATGGTTATCTCTCCTTTCGCTTGCTATTTATTTAAAGCTAAGTTATATATCTCTTAAATCTTTAGCTTATGCTTCTACTGTTTCTTCTTTCTTTGTTTTTGTAGCTTTTGGTGCTTTTATTCCTATTTCGCCAATCTCTACTTTTGTGTGTGGTTGTCTATGTCCTTGTGTTTTTCTATAGTTCTTTTTTGGTTTCATTTTATAAACAATTATTTTTTTGTCTTTTCCATGTGACAATACTTTACCTGTAACTTTTGCTCCTTTTACATAAGGATTTCCTACTGTAATTCCATTATCATCTGATAATAAGATTACATTATCAAAAGTAACCTTTTTTCCAACCTCTGAGTCTAATTTTTCAAAAAATACTACATCTCCAGTTGAAACTTTGTATTGTTTTCCACAAGCTTCTATTATAGCGTACATAAAGTCTTACCTCCTTCATCTCATTCTCGCTAAACTTTGGTAGAGAATACTTCTTCTCTTTAAAAACCACGTTTATGCGGACTACAGTTGTTGATTATAACATAGTTCTTCTATGTTTGTCAATATATTTCTAGGTACTAAATTAGATATATTTTCCCTTTTTATATATTTTTCCATTACCATTGTTGAGCTTATATCTTCTAATCCTTTTGTTGGATAAAAAAATCTTGTTGGTAACCCACATGGAATTATAGCCTTTTGCTTATTTATTTTCAAATATTCTTTTAGTTTAGTTGAGCTTTTATTATATGTTCTTAAAACTTCTTCTCTCTTATACTCATCATTACTTCTTATTCCTCTTATTAGCTCTGTTGCCCCTACTTCTATTGCTTTTGCTACTGTTAAGTTGTCATATGTTACTACTTCTACATTTTTTATATCGTTTTCTTTTAAAACATCTCTTATTAAATTTGCCATTTTTATTTTATCTTTTACTCTTGGAGTCTTTATTTCATTTACTCCCATTCCCAGTATCACTTTATCATAATATGTACAAGCTTTTTTCAATATGTTTAGATGTCCATTTGTAAATGGGTCAAAACACCCTGCATAAAAACCTATTTTTTTATTATTAAATTCACTTAATTCTATATCTATGTCCTCAACACTGCCTTCATTCACTATTATTTTATCTGCATATCTTACATATTCTTCATTTGTCATTTGGCTTTTTATTCTTGCTATTATTTGCTCTTTAGAAAGATTACCTCTTTTTAAAGCTCTATTTATTCTTGTCTCTTCTTCAGCTACAACTAAAAACATATAATCACAAATATTCATAAATTCTCTAACTGGTATTGGAATATCAACAACTATATATTCTTCATTTCTAGTTTTTATAATTTCTATAATTTTTCTTACTACTTTAGGATGTACTTCTTTGTTTAATTCCCTTAATTTTGATTTATTATTAAATACTACTTCTGCTACCTCTTTTGCTTCATTAGGCCTTAAATCCATTACATCTTTTGCAACTTTATCAGCATCAATAATATATGCTCCGAAATTTTATCCCGAAGTATTTTAGCTACTGTAGTTTTACCTGAACCTATACCACCTGTTACTCCAATAATTTTAGCCATTATACTACCTTTCAAATTAATAATGTAGTAGCTGTATACCATACAACTACCACATTATTATAACATATTGCAAACTGTATCTGCAACTTAATTAAAATTTCATATAAACTTAGGCTCTACACTCCTAAAAAATCCATAGCATTTGTAAAGTCTTTTAATGAAACACCTGATAAACTCGATAATACAACCACTAATACAACTACAATAGCAACCAAAACTCCTGTTGTAACAATAACTAATTTATCTGTACTTTCAATATCTAGTGAATCTCTAAATGCATTCATTAGTGTTAAAGAAGAATATAAAATTGTTGCATATAGGATTAACCAACCAATAGGTGTATACACAAATGAAAATACCAAATTTAATATAACTCCAATTGTATAGAACAATAATGCATTTGATGTCATTGATAAAGTTGATGTATAATTTAATGGACTTTTTACCAATCTTGATATAATAAACAATATAAATGCAATAACTGCTATAGCTATAATAAAAGTTATAAATGACCTAAAGAATACTTCAAATGTACCTTCAAGTGCTTTATCTCTCATTTTTACTAATTCTTCTGATGAATAATAAGAAGCATAATAAGACTTAGAAGTTGTAGAATATTTTTGAAATATACTTATTACTGTATATAATATTCCCACAAGAGCCATAGCAAAAGATATAATTATTGTCCTTATTGCTCCTTTTTTCAAACCTTCTTCATTAGCTTTTCCAATAACTGTAGTTACTGGATATTTAAATAATTCTAATAAATTACCAATCATAAAATGTCCTCCTTTCTTTTTTACTTTCTTAATGTTTATTTTATACTATGATAGACTTATATTTTTCACATGTGTTATAGTTGTGAGTACTTTATTCTATATAACTTTTGCAGTATTCACATTTGCCTATTCTTTCTACCAATAAATTATTGGCTTTACAATTTGGGCATTGCACAATCCTACTATTTCTTTCTTTTTCTTCTCTTTTTCTTTTTTCAGTAGGTATGTCATATATCCTATTTTTCTCAATATCCAAATCATAATGCTCTGGTAAATATCTTCTTTTCATTAGTACACTTATATCTTTAATAACTTTTGACTTATGTAAATTCATTCTTTTAGAAATTTCATCTAAATCTTCTATACCTTTATTAACAATTAGTCCAATATAGTTTTGGTATTGTTTAGCTTTATGTTTCTGATAAAAAGATAATACTAAAACTATAATTCCTAACATAATTATTAAATTGCCATACCCTAATGCCTTAGAATAGAAGGCTGAATTAATTATTGCTTCAATATCAGTTGTATCAATGCCTTTATAAAAGTTGTTTGTTAGTGCAAGCATCATTTTGGGTAGATAAAATATAGCACCAACTACAAAAAGACAAATTGCTGACGAAAAAGTATTACGACCTATTGTAAAAGTATTTCTACGATGCAATCTTGATTTTTTAATTATTAAATATATCCCAGCTGGAAAAAAGAAATAAAGTGCAACCAAAATGATTGGCCAGCTACATAGCATTTCACTTCTATTATTATTATAATTTGAATAATCCATTTTTGTATTACCTTTCTTTGAGAAGAACATTTATTGTTCCTACTATTAATTACCTTACTATGATAGATTTATATTTTTTATATGACATAATTGCAAAAATACAAATTAATATTCCACCACCATATATAAGAGTTTGTCCTGTTTCTGGTAGTTTTCCAGGTGCAACTGTATTATCTTTTCCATTATTAGTTGTACTACCACTGTTTGCATTATTATCATTTGAGTTATTATTGTTCACATTATTATTGCTACTGTTTGGGCTTACAACTGTAACTGTACTTGTGGCTACTTTATTTCCATCTTGCGTTGTAACTGTAATCACTGCTGAACCTACTTTTATTCCTGTAATTACTCCCGCATTATTAACAGCAACCACACTTTCATCACTTGAACTCCATGTCACAATTTTATTTGTAGCATTTGTTGGATTGAATGTAGGTGTCAATGTTATTGTTTTTCCTATTTCAACATTTCTTGTTGCAGGTAAAGAAATACTTGCAACTGCAATCTCTGGTTGTAAGTTGTCCACAATTATATATCCATACATATCTTTTAAATTGTTTCCTGAAAAATAAATCCACATATAATATAAACCTGAATCTGATACATTTATATTTCTCTCTGTATATCCTACTCCATTCATACCATCTACAGTATAAGCATTCCAATAGCCCCATGTAGTCCAGTTAGTATTTGGTGGAATTGTTTTCAACATACTTTCTATTTCAAAAATACTTCCATTTGCTACTTTTATTTTTTTATATTCATTTATAATATCTTGGTCTGTTATTTTTTCATATTGATAATGTGCTGTACTACTATTTTTGTTTCTTAATGCCACACTAATAGGATTTGTGCTAGAAAATTGTTTTCCATTAGGTATCAAACTATAATCTGTTACTCTTAAATATGGCATCATTAAGTCTACATCATATGGTGGCATGATAATAGTGTTACCATCTGTTTTATCTCTTATTGTGATATATCCTGTATCAACTGCATTAATAACACTTCTTATATTTGTTGTTTTAATAATTAAATCAATTGTTGCTGTAGTATCAGTATATTCTGTTATTAGATACCATGTTGCAACTGCTTCTGCTGCTGTTTTAGTTAATCCATATTCATATTCATGTGTTATATCTAATTCCAATCCTGTAAAATCAAACTTCATGCTTCCATCACTAGAATATATATTTCTTGTTGACTCCACTGCTGCATATGAATCTGTTGTTAATAATGCTATAAAAATTATCATAAAGCTTAAACTAAGAAGTAAGCATTTTGTAACTCTATAGTTACTTACTTTTTTTGTCATTTGTATCCCCCCTTAAATTGTTTTTTATTACAGTGAATCTTACATCTAATGGCACAACAAAAAGATATAGATTTTACTCTATATCTTTTGATATAATTCTAAAAAAGCTATATTTTGTATAACTTCAAATTCATTTATTGAAATGCCTGTGTGTGTGTGTGTGTGTGTGTACAACCCCAAGGGCTTCACGCATTTGCATCATTTATTGTTCCTTCTTTCACTATAATAAATCTGATTATATATTCTTTATGACAATATGTAAATATATGACTTCAATTCTAAATATTCTCGTAATACCTCTGTCATATTTGAGTTTATTTTGTAATAATGTTGTTTGTTTCATTAAAATAACCTTCATAAACATAAATCCAATAAAGAACTTTCTCTCTTCTTGCCCCTCTTATAGTTGTCCAACAATACTGCCTTAATCTTAAAGCTTTATTATTCTCCATCACAATACCTCTCTATAACTTGTAATTTATATGGCTATTCAATAGGAATATAAATATCTGTTAAACTTTTATCTTTTAAATTTCTTGGTGGCTCATTTACATATAACTCAAATGGAAAAGAATCTCTTGGTTTTTCTGTTGTACTTTTAAATAGCCAATCATTATATGCATATTTCCATGCTTTATCATATTCTCCTAAAGATAACTCATAATGAAGTACACCATATTTCCCTGATATTAGCATTGAACATATTTGTCCTTCTTCCTGAATGATAGAATCTTTAGGAATAGTCATAGCAACACTTGTTCTTAAATTCTTTTCATCTGTAATAAATGGGTTATCATGATATATTGTTAAAACTTTAGTTACACCTTCTTCAACTAAATTATTTTTTGTTGCAAATTTAAACAATTCATTAAAT